>ERZ887849.132-NODE-132-length-76922-cov-12.499642_pt1 | contig 76922 bp, 76 predicted proteins | sample MGYA00521267_ERZ887849 | MGnify/ENA primary metagenome ERZ887849 (study PRJEB32303, sample SAMEA104408601) | aquatic metagenome | biome: Brackish water; feature: Pelagic; material: water | place: Baltic Sea | collected 2014-06-06T16:11:00 | depth 2,863 m ...
AACTGGCGGAAGCGGTGAGATTCGAACTCACGGAGGGCGCGAACCCTCGCCGGTTTTCAAGACCGGTGCCTTAAACCACTCGGCCACGCTTCCTTTGATACATTAGATGCTGTGATTAGATATCCAAGCCAGCATAATAAACCATTTAGAGACATAAATTCTGAGGAAGCAACCCATGCGCGTGATTGAAATCAAAGAACCTGGTGCCCCTGATGTGTTGGTGCTCGGTGAGCGGCCAGAGCCTGTTCCGGCCGCTGGCGAGGTGCTGATTAAAGTGGCGGCAGCCGGTATTAATCGTCCAGACGTTTTCCAACGGTTAGGCAACTATGCGCCGCCGCCGGGAGCTTCTGATATTCCGGGCCTGGAGGTTTCAGGTGAAATTATTGGCGGTGATGTTGCAGGATCAGCTTTTAAAGTGGGTGATCAAGTGTGTGCCTTGGTTGCCGGTGGTGGCTATGCTGAATATTGCGTGGCGCCAGCAGCGCAATGTATGCCGATTCCAGCGGGTCTGAGTTTGATTGAAGCGGCTGGGTTGCCTGAAACCTACTTTACGGTTTGGAGCAATGTTTTTGACCGTGGTGGTTTGAGTGGTGATGAAACGCTTCTCGTGCATGGCGGGGCCAGTGGCATTGGCACAACAGCGATTCAGCTGGCAACGGCCCTGGGTCATCGCGTTTTTGCAACCGTGGGTAGTGATGAGCGGGTCAAAGCAGTCGAGGCACTCGGTGCGGTTAAGGGTATCAATTACAAAACCCAAGATTTTGTTGAAGAAATGAAAGTTTTGACCAGCAACCAAGGTGTTGATGTGATCCTTGATATGGTGGCGGGAGACTACATTGGTCGCGACATCAAATGCTTGGCCGATGATGGTCGAATCGTCATCATTGCGACGTTAGGCGGGACCAAGTCGTCGTTTAACTCAAGCGAATTGATGCGCCGCCGTCTGACGATCACGGGCTCAACCTTAAGGCCACGTCCAGTCGCTTTTAAAGGCGAGATTGCAAAAAAGTTGCAAGCCCAGGTTTGGCCTTTGCTGTCGAGCGGCAAAATTAAGCCGATCATTTATGCCACCCTGCCACTTGAAGAGGCCGCCAAAGGACACGCCATGATGGAAGCGGGCGAGCAAATTGGCAAAATTATCATGACCGTATAAGACGCGCTACAATAATAGGTTATCCAAGAATCTTTGATTTGACCTTGCTCCGTTGAATATCAACATGACCGACACCAAGCAGATCACTGCGCCGCTGATTGCCCGTAGCCAATGCCTTGTCATGGGCAATTGGAAGATGAACGGTTCAATGTCGTTTAACAATCAGTTGTTAAACGACATTGTGATGGGTGCTGCGAGCTTAGCCACCAGTGCGCAACTAGTTGTCTGTGTGCCTTCGCCTTATTTGGCGCAAGCCTGCGAGCGATTGTCAGGCACACCTGTTCAATGGGGTGCTCAAGATGTGAGTGTTCACACCAAAGGTGCATTCACTGGCGAGATTGGTGCGGGCATGTTGACGGATTTTGGTTGCCGCTGGGTTTTAGTGGGCCACTCGGAGCGTCGGACTTTGCATGCCGAGTCTGATGCGGTGGTGGCGCAAAAGGCGCAGGCTGCTTTGAATGCTGGGTTGACGCCGGTGGTTTGTGTGGGTGAATCTTTGCAAGAGCGTGACGCGGGTCTGGTCGAGACGGTTATCAAGCGCCAGCTCGCCCCTGTGTTGGCGTTAGGCGCTGAAGCGGTGATGCGCTTGGTGGTGGCTTACGAGCCGGTCTGGGCCATTGGCACAGGTCGCACCGCTAGTGCGCAACAGGCGCAAGACATTCACGCGGTAATTAGGCGGTTATTGCCCAGTTCAGATCACACGCCAGTTTTATATGGTGGCAGTGTCAAGCCGGACAACGCCAAGACCCTGTTTGCGATGCCAGACATCGACGGTGGTTTGATCGGTGGGGCCTCATTGGTGGCCACTGATTTTTTGGCGATTGCGAGTTGATGTGTGTTTAATTTTTAGCGGGTTGCCGGCGAGTGAACGTAAAGCCGCGCAACCTATGACAATTTTGGTTTCTGGAGTGTATTGATTATGTCAACGGGGTTCACGTTTCTGCTGGGTGTGCAAATCGTTGCATCATTCACCATCATCGTGCTGGTGCTCCTTCAGCAGGGTAAGGGCGCTGACATGGGTTCTGCCTTTGGCAGCGGTTCTGCCGGTAGTCTGTTTGGTGCCACTGGCGCGGCTAACTTTCTATCGCGCGCGACCAAATGGGCTGCGGTGGTTTTCTTTGTCACGACCCTAGGGCTGGCTTACATGGCTACCACGGGTCAGTTGCAAGAAGACACGGGCATCATGGATAGCTTTCAGCCCAATCAGTCCGTACCGACTGCGCCAGGTAGTCGTGTGCCCAGTGGTGGTGTGCCATCCTCGATCCCGAGCGCGGGGCAGGTACCGGTGGTGCCTTCGAGCACAGGTACGAGTCAGTAGATACAGTGATAGAATGCTGGTCTTGTGATTTGGCCGACGTGGTGGAATTGGTAGACACGCTATCTTGAGGGGGTAGTGGCGAAAGCTGTGCGAGTTCGAGTCTCGCCGTCGGCACCAAAATAAGGCGCTTTACTGCGTCACAGCAACATCATCAGCTTTATTGAAGACTTTAGAGTCAAAAATCCGAGAACCGGTGCTGAATGTTGTGATGGGTGATGGCATCTTGGATAAGCTGTCCTTCGGCAGCTGTTTTTAAGATGCTTGCGACATTTTGCATCGTTCTGAAACGATAGGCCTCTGCAGCCCAAAACAACAAATCAAATCCATACAGTCTGTCCTGGTTTCTTAATCCTCTAAGTTACTCCCCTCTCTCTTACTCACTTTTCTTTGTTAGGCCGATTCGCCGTTGGAGACAAACATGGCAAACACACAGCGCATACCCCGCATTGCGGTGGTGGCCACGGGCGGTACTATCGCATCAACTGCCGCTGACAGTACGCAATTGGCCGATTATCAAGTTTGCGCAGCAGTTGAGGACCTCGTAACTGCTGTCCCTGATTTGGCTGGGTTGGCCAAGTTTGAGTTTGAACAGATCTGTAATGTCAAAAGTCATCAGATCGGTGACCAAACACTTTTAGAAATTGCGCGTTCCGTCCAAAGGTTCTGCGATCGCGACGATATTGATGGTGTCGTCATCACTCATGGCACCGATACGTTAGAAGAAACAGCTTTTTATCTACATTTGACGCTCGATACTGACAAGCCCGTGGTGATGGTTGGTGCGATGCGCCCAGCTTCGGCGATGAGTGCTGACGGGCCCCTGAACCTTTTTCATGCGGTGGTTGTTGCCAGCCATCCCGATGCAAAAGCGAAAGGGGTGATGGTGGTGATGAATGATCGGATTGCCTCTGCCCGGCATGTGACGAAAGCTCACGCCAATGGCGTGGATGCCTTTGCACCGACGGAGTTTGGGTATCTTGGCCTGGTTTTTGGGCACTGGGTGCAGTTTCAAAGTGCTTTGGTGACGTTTCACACAGCACAGAGTCCGTTCAAAAGGTCGTTTGAGACGGATCAATTGCCGCCGGTGGACATTATTTATGACCATCAGGGTGCTGGTTTACATCAGTACCGTGCTGCCATTGAAGTATCTGAAGGCATTGTGCTGGCAGCCACCGGCCACGGCAGCCTGTCGCCGCAAGCCAGCGAAGGGGCCCGCCTGGCTTTAGCAGCGAACGTTTGTTTTGTGCGTTCAACGCGGGTTTGGCAAGGTGTCGTGCGCCCATCAGTCAAAGATGCGCAATTTGGCACGGTGGCAGCTTTCACCTTGACACCTGCCAAAGCCAGGGTGCTGCTGAGGCTAGCGATGGTCAAATCACGCGATCGGGCTGAAATACAACACTGGTTTGCCGAGGCCTGATTTAAGAAAGATTGAGCTCTGGTGCGGCTCCCGATTGGGTGTGCGCGGTGTTGAGATAGCCCAACAAAGCCTTGTGTGTTGTGTGTGACCAACACAATTTCCCGAAATGAGGCAGGTAAACCAAGCTTCTATAGCCAAGGCGCCCGAAATTTGATGCAATAACTACAACTTCCTTTACCGGAGTTAGTGGGGCATTAGTCATCACTTAGGTGCACGACGCTCTTATCACTCAATATCATTGGAGATTTCTAGAATGAAAAAGACTCTACTCGTTGCTGCCATGATGGCCAGCTTCACCGGTGCAGCCGTTGCACAAAACACCGTGACCTTGTACGGTCGTTTGGCCCCCGCAATGGTTTATCAAAACGTCAAACTCAGTGACAAAGCAGCCACAAGTTTGGGGGTTACCTCGGGCACTCGTAATCAATTTTCGATTGCTGATGGCTATGCGCCTGGTGGGTCCTTGTACGGTTTAAAAGGTGTTGAAGATCTTGGCGGTGGGTTGAAAGTTAGTTTTAAATTTGAGCAAGGCTTATCAACAACCACAGGTGGTCTGTCAACACGTATTTCAGCCTTAAGCGTTTCAAGCACAGCTTGGGGTTCGATCCAATTTGGTAAAGATTTTACAGCTGGTTCAGAAATTCTATCTGGCATTAGCCCGTTGGGTACCGCGTTTGCGCCTGGCTCTGCCGAAGTTGCATTTGGTACGTTTTCAACGAACGTCAATAACCAAATCAAGTATTTGTCACCTACTATTAGCGGCTTAAGACTCGGTGCTTCTTACTCATTCGATATGGGTACCGTTACTTCTATCAATACGACTACAGGCGCAACTGCGAATATTACTTCGGCAACATTTGGAACATCAAACAAAAACCGTTTTGGACAAATTGGTTTACGTTACGCTAACGGTCCAGTGGTTGTAGGTGCGCTTTACTCCACAATTATGCCTAACAGCACAAGTACTCTCAATAACAATAAGAAACCCAAGAATTGGGTGCTCGGTGGTACATATGACCTAAAAGTGGTTAAGTTGCATGCTGCATACGGTCAAAACATTGACGGCATCATCTCTGGTGGTGCAGCCGCTGTTGGTGGATTAACCACCGGCGGTGCCACTACCAATTTCGGAGCCGTTGGTATAGCTTCTGGAGTTGGCGATGGTCGTACCAATCAGTGGATGGCTGGTTTAAGTGCACCAGTTGGAGCAGCTGGCAAGGTGTTGTTTAGCGTTTCTCAGATGGCTCCATCTGGCAATTTCGACCGTCCATCCACAGACACCATGACCAATGCTGGTATCGTCTATACTTATAGTTTGTCAAAGCGTACGAGCTTATACGGTTCTTACTCATATGCATCAAACTACGGCATGGTTGATGGCCTCGACGTAAACGCAGTTGGTGCCGGTATTGTTCACTTGTTCTAAAAAAAGCCGGTTGAAAGTTTTTTTAACCATTGGTTGAAATGCTTTCTAACAAAAAAGCCCCCCTCGGGGGCTTTTTTGTTGCTCATCTGATCTGGTTTTGACTTTGAACTGTAGTCTCCTTTCAAAAAGTGTGCTTTTGTGAATGCATGAAGGTTATTGAAACGTTGCTTGCTGATTTCTGTATGGTTTGTTTGGGTCGTGGTTGTTTGATTTTTGGATGTTTTTGCTTTAAATCAATCGGTGTTGCTTAGGGCATGGGACTGACGAGGTTAGATTTTGAACGGGTTAGGCTTTGGTTGATTTTTTTCTGTGTTTTGCCCTAGAAATGACTGTGGGTTTTCAGGCGGGCGTTATGGGTAGCAGTGCTACAATTACGGGGTTTGTACCAATGCTGAGTCTAGTCAATGAACTTAGAACAATATTTCCCGGTATTACTGTTCATTATCGTGGGTTCCCTCATGGGGTTTGCGCTAATAACCGCTGGATCACTGCTTGGGCCAAGTCGCCCTGATGAGCAAAAGCTCTCCCCTTACGAGTGTGGATTTGAGGCTTTTGGTGACTCGCGGATGAAATTCGATGTTCGCTACTACTTGGTGGCGATTCTGTTTATTCTTTTTGACCTCGAAATCGCCTTTCTTTTTCCTTGGGCCATGGCCAACGAGTCGCTAGGGTTGGTGGGTTTCACCACGGCGATGATATTTTTGGTGATTTTGGCGGTTGGTTTTGTTTACGAATGGAAAAAAGGGGCGTTGGACTGGGAGTAATACAGCAACGGTTGGTATGGTGCGGACCGATTGTCCGCTGAGCAAAAAACGGCTATTAAGACATGGCAATTGACGGTATTCTCAAAGAAGGATTTGTCACAACCAACGCTGACAAGGTGATCAATTGGGCCAAAACCGGCTCGATGTGGCCCATGACGTTTGGATTGGCCTGTTGTGCGGTGGAAATGATGCATGCCGGTGCGGCTCGATACGACCTAGATCAATTTGGAATTATTTTTCGACCCAGCCCACGTCAATCCGATTTGATGATTGTGGCGGGCACGCTCTGCAACAAAATGGCACCGGCTTTGCGCAAGGTTTACGACCAAATGCCGGAGCCCCGCTGGGTGCTGTCAATGGGGTCCTGTGCCAACGGCGGTGGTTATTACCACTACTCTTACTCAGTGGTTCGGGGTTGCGACCGGATTGTGCCCGTTGATGTGTATGTGCCAGGCTGTCCGCCCACGGCCGAAGCCTTGGTCTACGGTTTACTACAAATGCAAAACAAAATTCGCTTAACCAATACCATTGCCCGCTAATGGAACGCTACTGCTAACGCACTGCGTTAATCGGATTTCTATTGCGCCTTGTGGCGACAGTCAAATACGGTTGTAACAAAAAATTTTAGGTTAATGCCATGTCAAGACTTACGAATCTGCAGCAGACCTTATTTGAGACATTCGGCCAAGAAGCTGAGCTGCTTTTGGCGTATGACGAGTTGACGCTAACGGTTTCAATGGATCAATGGGTGTCAGCTTGCGAAACACTGCGCGACGCGCCTGGTCTGCGTTTTGAGCAATGCTTGGATTTGTGTGGCGTTGACTATTTGACATATGCGGTGGGTAAAGAAGCACAACCCGAAGCCAATCGACCTGATTTTCCTGCACGCTACGCCGTGGTCATTCATTTGATGTCGATCCAACACAACTGGCGTCTGCGTGTTCGCGTTTGGGTAACCGACAATGAGTTTCCAGTGCTGCCATCGTTAACCAGTGTTTGGCCCAGTGCCAATTGGTACGAACGTGAAGCGTTTGATTTGTTTGGCATTGTGTTTGAGGGTCATCCTGATCTCAGACGGATACTGACCGATTATGGTTTTATCGGCCATCCGTTTCGCAAAGATTTTCCGGTCTACGGTAATGTTGAAATGCGCTATGACCCTGAGCAGGGTCGCGTGGTGTATCAGCCCGTCACCATTGATCCCCGAGAAGTGATTCCGCGTGTTGTGCGTGAAGATGGATATGGAATGGGGCGTTAATCATGGCTGAGATCAAAAACTACACACTGAACTTTGGGCCGCAGCACCCGGCGGCCCATGGTGTCCTTCGCCTGGTTCTCGAACTTGATGGTGAAGTGATTCAGCGCGCTGATCCGCACATCGGTCTTTTGCACCGCGCCACTGAAAAGCTGGCTGAGCAGCGTACCTATCTTCAAGCGCTGCCTTACATGGACCGACTCGACTACGTTTCGATGATGTGCAATGAGCATGCTTATGTCATGGCGATTGAAAAACTCATGGGTGTCACCCCACCGGTGCGCGCACAATACATCCGAGTGATGTTTGATGAAATCACCCGTGTCTTAAACCACTTGATGTCGCTGGGCTCGCACGCGCTAGACGTGGGCGCCATGGCGGTCTTTTTGTATGCTTTTCGTGAGCGAGAAGACCTCATGGATTGCTATGAAGCGGTTTCTGGCGCCCGCATGCATGCGGCTTATTACCGGCCTGGTGGCGTCTATCGCGACTTGCCTGACCACATGCCGCAGTTTGGCAAAACAAGCGACTATCGTGGCGCCAAAGAAGTCAACACGATGAACGAGGCTCGATCGGGATCGTTGCTGGACTTTATCGAAGACTTCACCAACCGCTTTCCAACGTGCGTTGACGAGTACGAGACATTACTGACCGATAACCGGATTTGGAAGCAACGCCTAGTTGGTGTTGGCGTCGTTGACCCCGAGCGTGCCAAAGCACTTGGCATGACTGGCCCGATGTTGCGCGGCTCAGGCGTTGCTTGGGATTTGCGCAAGATGCAACCCTACGAAGTTTATGACCGACTGTCGTTTGATATTCCAGTGGGTGTCAACGGTGACTCATACGACCGCTACCTTGTTCGCGTCGCCGAAATGCGTGAAAGCAACCGCATTATTCGTCAATGCGTGGCGTGGTTGCGTAACAACCCTGGCCCTGTGATGCTCGACAACCACAAGGTCACCCCACCCCACCGCACCGACATGAAGACCAACATGGAAGAGCTGATTCATCACTTTAAGCTCTTTACCGAAGGTTTTCATGTGCCGGAAGGGCAGGTATACAGCGCCATTGAGCATCCCAAAGGGGAGTTCGGTATCTATTTGGTGTCTGATGGTGCGAACAAGCCTTATCGCTTAAAAATCAGGGCACCGGGTTTTGCGCATTTACAGACGCTAGATGAGATGACGCGCGGCCACATGTTGGCCGATGCGGTCACAATTATTGGAACCCAGGATATTGTGTTTGGCGAAATTGATCGCTAACGACTTGCACGAATCAAACGGATACACGCGGATCATGTTGCTTTCAGAACACGCCTATAGAAAGATTGACAAGGAAGTAGCCAAGTACCCGGCCGATTATCAGCAATCGGCCATCATGGCTGCTTTGGCCATTGCTCAAGACGAAAAAGGATGGGTATCAACCGAAGTTATTGAGGACGTCGCCCAGTATTTGGCGCAACCGCCGATCTTGGTGCAAGAAGTGGCAACTTTCTACAACATGTTTGATGTCAAGCCGATTGGGCGCGTCAAGTTAACCGTCTGTACCAACTTACCTTGTGCATTGCGAGACGGTGAGAAGACAGCCGATTACTTAAAGCAAAAACTCGGTATTGGTTTTGGGCAAACCACAGCGGATGGCCAGTTCAGTTTGGTCGAAGGCGAGTGTATGGGTGCCTGTGGTGACTCGCCAGTGTTATTGGTGAACAACAAACACATGTGTGTGCGCATGGATGCGTCGCGCATTGATGAAATGTTGTCTGATTTGTCTTCATTCAAGGGGGTTTGAGCATGTCACTGTCTACCGTCCTAGAAAAGTATTCGCAAGGTTTGGATTTCAACCCAGGTTTGGATTTGCAAACATCCATGTGTTTGCATGACCGTCACTTGTCGCCACAAATTGTGGCGGGCCTCGATGGCAATAACTGGCGATTAGACGATTACGTCAAGCGCGGTGGCTACGACGCGCTTAAGAAAATTCTGTCCTCGGGTATGTCTCAAGAGGACGTGATTGCTGAGCTCAAAGCATCGGGTCTGCGTGGCCGCGGTGGTGCGGGATTTCCGACGGGGCTGAAGTGGAGCTTTATGCCCCGATCGTTTCCGGGCCAAAAGTACTTGGTCTGCAACTCTGACGAAGGTGAGCCAGGCACGTTTAAAGATCGCGATATTTTGCGCTTGAACCCGCACATCGTGATCGAGGGCATGGCCATCGCAGCATACGCCATGGGTATTTCAGTGGGTTACAACTATATCCACGGCGAGATTTTTGAGGTTTATGACCGCTTTGAAGAAGCCTTGGAAGAGGCGCGTGCGGCTGGGTTTTTGGGTGAGAAGATTCTTGGTTCTGAATTCAGTTTTCAGCTTCATGCTTTTCATGGCTATGGCGCCTATATCTGTGGCGAAGAGACCGCATTGCTCGAGTCACTCGAAGGTAAAAAGGGACAGCCTCGTTTTAAGCCTCCATTCCCAGCGAGTTTTGGTTTGTACGGCAAGCCCACGACGATTAACAACACCGAAACGTTTGCAGCCGTGCCTTGGATCATTCGAAATGGTGGTCAAGCCTACCTAGACATTGGTATCCCCAATAACGGGGGCACCAAGTTGTTTTCGGTGTCAGGCGATGTCGCACGGCCCGGAAACTACGAAGTGCCACTTGGCACACCGTTCTCTAAGTTATTGGAATTGGCTGGCGGCATGCGTGATGGCAGCCCGCTTAAAGCTGTTATTCCAGGTGGGTCAAGTGCACCCGTGATACCGGGGCACATCATGATGGACACCACCATGGATTATGATGCGATCGCCAAAGCCGGTTCAATGTTGGGCTCTGGCGCAGTCATTGTGATGAACGACACCCGTTGCATGGTTAAGTCGTTGCTGCGGTTGTCGTATTTTTATTACGAAGAAAGCTGTGGCCAGTGTACGCCGTGCCGTGAGGGAACGGGTTGGCTTTATCGGATGGTCGATCGCATCGAGCACGGTAAGGGTCGGCCTGAAGACTTGGACTTGTTAGACTCTGTCGCCGGCAACATCATGGGCCGTACCATTTGTGCCCTTGGGGATGCGGCGGCAATGCCGGTGCGTGGATTTTTAAAACACTACCGCGATGAATTTGCGTATCACATCGAAAACAAACGATGTGTTGTTGCTCCTTACCTCTGATTTTGGATTCAATATGGTTGAACTAACCATCGACGGCAAGACGGTCGAAGTGCCCGAGGGCAGCATGGTGATGCATGCGGCGCACAAGCTCGGGGTCTATGTGCCGCATTTTTGTTATCACAAGAAGCTCTCAATTGCGGCCAATTGCCGCATGTGTTTGGTTGAAGTGGAAAAAGCGCCCAAAGCGCTGCCTGCCTGCGCCACGCCAGCCACCAACGGCATGGTTGTTTTGACCTGTTCAGACAAAGCCGTGGCCGCTCAAAAAGCAGTCATGGAGTTTCTGCTCATCAACCACCCCCTCGATTGCCCCATTTGCGACCAAGGTGGCGAATGTCAGCTGCAAGACTTGGCGGTGGGTTACGGCGGTTCTGCCTCGCGTTACGAGGAAGAAAAACGCGTTGTTTTTCATAAGGACATGGGTCCGTTGGTGTCAGCCGAGGAAATGGCGCGCTGCATACATTGCACCCGTTGCGTTCGGTTTGGTCAGGAAATCGCTGGTGTCATGGAGCTTGGCATGCTTAACCGCGGCGAGCATTCTGAGATCACCACCTTTGTGGGGCGTTCGATCGACTCAGAGCTTTCGGGCAACATGATTGACATTTGTCCTGTGGGTGCTCTCACCTCTAAGCCGTTTCGTTATCAGGCCCGGACTTGGGAACTGGCACGCCGCAAAACCGTGTCACCACACGACAGTCTTGGCGCCAACCTTGTGGTCCAAGTTAAAAACAATGAAGTGATGCGCACGGTTCCTTTTGAAAACGATGACGTCAATGAATGCTGGATCTCGGATCGGGACCGCTTCTCATACGAAGGTCTTCACGTTGATCGGCTTACCGAGCCCATGGTCAAAGGAGACGATGGGCAGTGGCGCACAGCGAGTTGGTCAGACGCTTTGCAGGCTGCCGCTCAAGGGCTTAAGCGCATCAAAGAGGAAGAGGGCGCTCATCAGATCGGCGCGCTAGCCACTGAAGGCACCACACTCGAGGAATTGTCACTTTTAGAGAGAGTCTTGCGTGGTCTGGGTTCACCCAATATTGATGCACGCGCTCGCTTGCTTGACACCCAATGGGACAAAGCTATCACAGGCACCCCTTGGCTCGGCATGCCAGTGGCGCAGATGGCCAGTTGTGACCGCGTATTGGTGGTTGGTGCTTACCTGCGGGCTGATCATCCTTTGATGACTCAGCGCCTTCGCCAGGCCGCTAAGCATGGCACCCAAATCAGTGCCATCGATACCGCTGCTGATGACCCACTGATGCCTTTGAAGGCTCGGATGACGGTAGCGCCCTCAGGCTTGGCTGACGCTTTGGCGCAAGTGGCCGTTGCGATTGCAACCATTAAATCAGTGGCTGTGCCGTCTGAATTTGACGGTGTGGTTGCCACAGAATCATCGCAAAAAATCGCCCAAAGTTTGACCACGGGTGAGAAGGTTGCTGTTTGGCTCGGTAATGCAGCCGTGCATGCCCCAGATGCCAGTACCATTGCCGCCAACGCCCAGTGGATTGCCGCTCATTGCCATGCCACTTTCGGTTTTCTGACCGCAGGCGCCAACACACTGGGTGCTTATTTGGCTCGGGCAATTCCTGGTTCGAAGGGCCTGAACACGGCGCAGATGTTGACTCAAGGCCTGTCGGCCTTCGTCACGGTCCATCTAGAGCCGGCTTTGGACACGAGCTTTGGCCAAGATGCCGTTAAAACGCTCCAGTCAGCCAAATTCAACGTGGCTTTATCCGCTTATAAAGGCACAGCCCAAGATTGGGCCAATGTGTTGTTGCCCATCGGCCCATTCACAGAAACATCAGGCACCTTTGTCAACGCAGAGGGATTGGCGCAAAGTTTCAAAGGCACGGTTGCCGCTTTTGGCCAAAGCCGACCTGGTTGGAAAGTGCTCCGAGTGTTGGGTAACTTACTGAACTTGGCTGATTTTGAGGAAGAATCTTCTGAAGCGGTGCGTGATGCCGTTTTGGCCGGTGGTGTGTCATCCAGACTCAGTAACCACATTAACGCGAGCCTCGGGCGCTCACTTACCGCAGCGGACAAAACTCACGGTTTAGAGCGGGTGGCCGATGTGCCGATTTACCGAACAGATGCCATCGTGCGCCGGGCGGCTTCGCTACAATTGGCCAAGGCCTCGAAGTTGCCGGTGGCTCGGCTGCACCCCGAGACGATGGCCAAACTCGGGTTGCAACCCGCACAGTCGATTCGTTTGGCGTCTGCCAGCGGTGAGGTTACTTTGTTGGTCCAAACCGATGGGACACTGGCACGCGACTGCGTGCGCGTACCAGTGGGCTTTGAACAGACCGCAGCCCTTGGCGCTGCGCATCAAACCCTGCAGTTGGAGCAAGGCTGATGTCGTTTTTAGAGACTATTGAAAGTCATGGTGTCGGATTACTTGGACCAACAGCTTGGCTTGTGGTTTGGACACTCGTCAAAATCATCGCCATTGCCGTGCCAATCATGCTGTGTGTGGCCCAATTAACCTACTGGGAACGTAAGATGATTGGTGCCATGCATGTGCGTCGCGGGCCCAATCGCGTCGGTTACGGGATTTTGCAGCCTTACGCTGACGCCTTAAAGCTTTTGACCAAAGAAGTTATCATTCCCAGCCAAGCCAACAAGATCTTGTTTATTTTGGCGCCGGTGGTCACGCTCATGCCTGCTTTGGCCGCCTGGGCTGTTATTCCATTTGGCCCTGAATATGTGCTGGCCAACGTCAACGCGGGCTTGCTTTACGTGATGGCGATCACCTCAATTGGCGTCTATGGCGTTATCGTTGCGGGTTGGGCATCGAACTCAAAGTACGCTTTTTTGGCTGCCATGCGCGCGTCAGCGCAAATGATTTCATACGAGTTGGCGATCGGCTTTGTGTTGGTGGCTGTGGTTTTGGTGTCAGGCAGTATGAACATGTCTGAAATCGTCAACGTTCAAAACCGGGGTTGGTTTGCCGACATGGGTTTGACGTTCATGTCCTGGAATTGGCTGCCACTGTTGCCACTTTTTGTGATTTACGTGATTTCTGCTGTGGCCGAGACCAACCGCCATCCCTTCGACGTGGTTGAGGGTGAGTCAGAGATTGTGGCCGGGCACATGGTCGAATACTCCGGCATGGCGTTTGCGCTTTTCTTCTTGGGCGAATACGCCAACATGATTTTGTTGTCATGTTTAGCTTCCATCATGTTCTTGGGTGGCTGGGCCCCCCCGGTGGATATTGCCATCCTTCATTGGATTCCGGGCTGGTTATGGTTGGGCATCAAGACCTTCTTGGTGGTGTCATTGTTTATCTGGTTCCGGGCGTCATTCCCGCGCTATCGCTACGATCAGATCATGCGTTTGGGCTGGAAAATTTTTATCCCCCTGACGGGAGTTTGGTTGGTGGTTGTGGCCATTTGGATGCAAACCCCTTGGAATATTTGGAACTGAGCGCTAACTGACAGCAACACAGTCAAACGAGGCAAGTGATGGAAGCGATCAAGGATTTTTTTGGTAGTTTGATGCTCATTGAGTTACTGAAGGGCATGAAATTAACCGGTAAGTATTTTTTTAAGCGCAAGGTGACATTGCGCTATCCACATGAAAAAACACCCATGTCGCCGCGGTTTCGTGGCTTGCATGCCTTGCGTCGCTACCCCAATGGCGAAGAGCGTTGTATTGCGTGTAAGCTGTGTGAGGCTGTCTGTCCCGCCATGGCCATCACCATTGAGTCAGCGTTGCGTGACGATGGCACCCGCCGCACCACACGCTATGACATCGACCTGACCAAATGTATTTTTTGTGGTTTCTGCGAGGAAAGCTGCCCGGTTGATTCAATCGTTGAAACACATATCCATGAATACCATGGTGAGAAGCGCGGCGATTTGTACTTCACCAAAGACATGTTGTTGGCTGTCGGCGATAAATACGAAGAAGACATTGCTCGCAGCCGGGCTGCTGACGCACCGTTCCGCTAAAACCTGTCGTCATCACTAAAAAGATCCCTATGACTTTTACCACGATCCTTTTCTACATCTTAGCGACCGTACTGGTGGTTGCTGCCTTTAGGGTTATCACTGCCAAGAGCCCTGTGACTGCGGTCTTATTTTTGATCCTGGCATTTTCCAATGCGGCGATGATTTGGATGTTGCTCGGTGCTGAGTTTTTGGCCCTGTTGTTGGTGCTGGTTTACGTGGGTGCGGTCATGGTGCTGTTCCTTTTTGTGGTGATGATGCTCGACGTCAAAATGGAAGCGCTGCGAGCAGGCTTACGCACTTACTTGCCCATGGGCCTTACCATCGGTCTGGTGATGGTGGTTCAAATGTCGTTCGTGTTGATGCAGTCATGGGGTGAGGTCGGACCCGCTGCCCGCATGGGTGACGATTACAACAACACCAAGGTGCTTGGCGAGTTGATGTATCGAGACTACGCCTTTGCGGTCGAAGTCGGTGCCGTGCTTTTGTTGGTCGGTATGATTGCTGCCATCACGTTGACCATGCGTAACCGTAAGGACGTTCGTTACAACAATGCCGGTGAGGCCGTGCGAGTCAAAGCCCGTGATCGGGTGAGAATCTTAGATTTGCCATCGCAGGCGCCTGTGAACCAAAAAACAGACGAGCCGTCATAATGGAACTTACTCTCCCGCATTTCTTGGTGCTAGGCGCCATATTGTTTGCGATCGGCATATTCGGTATTTTTTTGAACCGTCGCAACCTCATCGTATTACTCATGTCGATTGAGTTGATGCTTCTGGCGGTCAACATGAATTTTGTGGCCTTCTCAACGTGGTCGGGTGATGCCGCCGGACAGGTGTTCGTTTTCTTTATCCTCACGGTTGCCGCGGCAGAAGCGGCAATTGGCCTGGCGATTTTGGTGCTTCTGTTTCGCAACATCAGCTCCATTAACGTTGATGATCTTGACCGCCTCAAAGGCTGACCGGAAGACAGTGACTTATGCCTACTAATGTACCTTTAATCTATCTTGTTATCGCATTTGCGCCACTTTTGGGTGCCGTCCTTGTTGGCTTGTTTGGCACCGGTTTCTTGGGCCGACCCATCAGCCGTTTCATGGCCCATCGCATCACGATTACGTTAGTTACGCTTTCGGCCATCTGTTCCATTTATGTTCTGTATGACGTGAGCCAAGGCAATACCTTTGATGGCACCTTGTACGTCTGGAGCATGGTCGGCAGTGTTGTCTTCGAAATTGGCTTTTTGATTGACCCGCTCTCAGCCTTAATGATGACCGTGGTCACACTGGTGTCCTTGATGGTGCACATCTACAGCATCGGTTACATGGCAGAGGATGAGGGTTACGAACGCTTTTTCTCCTACCTGTCGTTGTTCACCTTTTCAATGTTGATGTTGGTGATGGCCAACAACATGCTCCAGTTGTTCTTTGGTTGGGAAGCGGTTGGTTTGGTGTCATATCTTTTGATCGGTTTTTACTACACCCGCCCAACCGCGGTGTTTGCCAACTTGAAGGCGTTTTTGATCAATCGAGTGGGTGACTTTGGTTTCGTCTTGGGCATTGGATTGCTTTTTGCCTACACCAACAGCATGAACTTTGGTGAAGTATTGAGCCAAGCTGATCAGCTCGCGACCGTGACATTGCCAGGCACGGACTGGATGCTGCTGACCGTGGCTTGTGTGTGTTTATTCATCGGCGCCATGAGTAAATCGGCGCAAGCGCCCTTGCACTCTTGGCTACCCGATTCCATGGAAGGCCCCACACCCATTTCGGCGTTGATTCATGCCGCGACCATGGTGACCGCTGGTATCTACATGGTGGCACGGTTTTCACCCTTGTTTGAGTTTTCAGACGTTGCCCTCTCGCTGATGATCGTGGTGGGTGGTTTTGGGGCCTTGTTCTTGGGCATCTTGGGCGTGGTGCAAAACGACATCAAGCGCGTGATCGCCTACTCAACTTTGTCACAGCTCGGTTACATGACAGTGGCACTCGGTGCATCGGCCTTTTCTGTGGGTATCTTCCACATGATGACGCATGCATTCTTCAAAGCGTTGCTGTTCTTGGCAGCGGGTTCAGTCATCATGGCCGTCCATCACAACCAAGACATTCGTTACATGGGTGGTTTACGCAAGTACATGCCCATCACGTACATCACTTTCTTAATGGGCGGCTTGGCCTTATCAGCCTTTCCTTTCACAGCAGGCTTTTACTCAAAAGAGCACATTATTGAAGCGGCAGGCTTTGCCACGGTCTGGGGCTCGAGCTTTGCATACATCTGTGTGGTGATTGGAGCCTTTGTGACCTCACTCTATACGTTCCGGGTCTTCTTTGTTGTGTTTCATGGTGAAGAGCGCTACGACCAGGCCCCTGTTGAAGAAGGACATGAAGCGCATCACGGTAAACCGCATGAGTCGCCTTGGGTAGTGACCTTGCCCCTGGTTCTGCTGGCTATTCCTTCGCTGATTGCGGGTGCCATTTTTGTGAATCCGCTGCTATTTGGCGATTTCTTCACTTACCTCAATTCGGTGCAGCATCAAGGCCACGATGCCATGCGCGAGCTGGCGGCCAAGTGGGATGGTTGGTGGGCTTATGGCTTGCATGCCTTTGTGACGGTGCCTTTCTATGCCGCTTTGGCTGGCGGTGTGGTTGCTTGGTACTGCTACGTGCACAACACGGCCATGCCAGCCAAAATCAAAAAGGCATTGTCTTTCTTGCAACCCGTGCTTGATCACAAGTACTACTTTGATTGGCTTAACGAGTCGGTGATTGCACCGGCGGCCCGAAAGTTAGGGCGCTTCTTATGGATCAAGGGTGATGAGGGGATCATTGACGGCATTGGTGTGAACGGTTCGGCCAAGGTTGTTGGTGCATTTGCCGCGGTGGCCCGTCGGGTTCAGTCCGGTTTCATTTATCACTACGCTTTTGCAATGATCATCGGTTTGATGGCATTGATTTCTTACATTATTTTGGTACATCAATGATGGCTGGCGAGATCGTTTCCTCTTCTATCCCATGGCTCACGCTGTCGATCTTCGTGCCGATTATGGCCGGTCTGCTTTTGTTGTTGGTGGGTCGTGACGAGCGGCCAGAACTGACCCGCTGGTTGGCCTTGGGCGCAGCGCTTTTGGGTTTTCTGGTGACTATCCCGCTTTACACCGGGTTTGATATCAGCACAGCGAGTTATCAGTTTGTAGAGAAGAGCGTGTGGATTGCAACCCTGGGTGCGAACTACCACTTGGGTATTGACGGTATATCGCTTTGGTTTGTGATTTTGACAGCCTTCATCACGGTGATTGTGGTGATGGCGGGTTGGCAAGTGATTACTTTCCGTGTGGCACAGTACATGGCGGCTTTTTTGATCATGTCCGGACTGCTCATCGGGGTGTTTTCAACGCTAGATGGTTTGCTCTTCTACGTCTTTTTTGAAGCGACCCTGATACCGATGTACATCATCATTGGTGTCTGGGGTGGTCCGAACCGTGTTTACGCCGCCTTCAAGTTCTTCTTATACACCTTGTTGGGTTCGTTGTTGACCTTGGTGGCGTTTATTTACCTATGGCGTGCTTCGGGCAGCTTCAGTATTTTGGATTGGCATCAGCTTCAGATCGGCTACGAAGCACAGGTGCTTGTCTTCTTAGCCTTGCTGGCGGCATTTGCGGTCAAGATTCCGATGTGGCCGGTGCACACATGGTTGCCTGACGCTCACCCAGAGGCCCCGACCGGTGGCTCGGTGGTGTTGGCTGCCATCATGCTTAAACTGGGTGCCTACGGCTTTTTGCGGTTTTCACTGCCAATCACGCCTGACGCTTCGCAAAGTCTGGCGTGGTTGATGATCACCTTGTCTTTGATTGCGGTGATATACATCGGCTTTGTGGCGATGATGCAAAAAGACATGAAAAAGCTGGTGGCTTATTCTTCGATCGCACACATGGGTTTTGTGTCGCTGGGATTCTTTATCTTCAATTTCATCGGTTTCGAGGGCGGCATCGTACAAATGATCTCGCACGGTTTCGTTGCCGCTGCCATGTTCCTTTGTATTGGCGTCTTGTATGACCGGATGCACACCCACGAGATTGCCTCTTTTGGTGGGGTGATTAACCGTATGCCTAAGTTTGCAACCTTTTTCGTGTTGTTCGCCATGGCCAATGCCGGTTTGCCAGGCACGAGCGGTTTTGTTGGCGAATTCATGGTGATACTAGGCGCGGTTCAGTACAACTTTTGGATCGGCTTACTGGCCGCCCTTGCTTTGATCCTTGGCGCGTCTTACACGCTTTGGATGGTCAAAAGAGTGCTGTTTGGACCCGTTGCCAATGATGAGGTCAACAAGCTTAAGGACATTAATGGGCGAGAGTTTCTTGTGCTGGGTTTGATGGCTGTCATGGTGCTCTTCATGGGCATTTACCCCAAACCCTTTACCGATGTGATGCACGTGTCTGTTCAGGCACTGTTAGACCACATCGCTATCTCAAAACTGTAAGCTGCCATGATGGATTCTCAATATAACTTTTCGTTGATACTTCCCGAGATCGTTCTTCTCGTGGCGGGCATTGCCATTTTGCTGTTCGATGCATTCAGCAAAGACCCCAAACGGACAGTGACGTATGTGTTGTCGATTGCAACATTACTTGTGCTGACAGCGCTTTCTTGGTGGCAGTGGTCGGCTGGGGTCAATGGCACCAGCTTTTTCGGTTTGATGGTGGCAGATAGCTTCTCCCATCTTCTGAAAATCGTGTCTTATCTTGCCGTGCTATTGACTTTGGTTTACGGGCGAGAATACATCCAAAGCCGCGACATGCTCCGCGGTGGTGAAATCTATGTGTTGATCTTGTTCGCTTTGCTTGGGCAAATGGTCATGATTTCAGCGGGCAACTTGCTGACCATCTATCTTGGGCTTGAGCTGATGTCCTTGGCCATGTATGCCTTGGTTGCGATCCGTCGTGATCATGCGCAAGCAACAGAGGCCGCCATGAAGTTTTTTGTCTTGGGTTCATTGGCCTCGGGTTTCTTGCTATACGGCATGTCAATGATTTATGGCGCAACAGGGTCATTGGACCTGACTGTTATCAGTGAGCGAATTGCCGCGGGTACTGACATGAAAATGGCGCTGGTATTTGGTCTGGTGTTTTTGGTGTCTGGTCTGGCGTTCAAGCTCGGTGCGGTGCCGTTTCACATGTGGATACCCGATGTTTATGCGGGCGCACCAACGGCAGTCACCTTGGTCTTGTCAGCGGCCCCAAAGATTGCGGCGTTTGCGATCACCATGCGGCTTTTGGTGACAGCGCTGGGTGATTTGACGTTTGATTGGCAACCCATGTTGATGATTTTGGGGGTGCTATCACTCATCGTGGGTAATTTGACAGCCATCATGCAGACCAACTTCAAACGGATGTTGGCGTATTCAACCATCGGTCACATGGGTTTTGTGTTTCTAGGCCTGGCGTCTGGATCTGTTGACGGGGTGGTGGCAACAGACGAAGCAGCCTACGGGGCCTCACTGTTCTACATCATCACCTACGTGCTGACCTCACTGGGCACCTTCGGTATCATTTTGCTGTTGTCGCACGAGGGTTTTGAATGTGAAAACATTGAAGATTTAAAAGGCTTGAACAAGCGCAACCCCGTCGTTGCCGGTGTTTTGTTGGTTTTGATGTTTTCATTGGCGGGTATTCCGCCGCTCGTGGGCTTCTACGCCAAGCTGATGGTGTTGCAAGCGGTTGTTGATGCTGGCATGGTTTGGCTGGCTGTTTTGGCGGTGATGTTTGCACTCATTGGCGCTTTTTACTACCTACGAGTCGTCAAGGTTGTTTATTTCGATGAACCTTCACCCGATAGAGTGGTCAATAATCTATCGGTTGGCTCAGCGACAATATTGTCGTTGAACGTGGGGCTCATTATTGTGCTCGGCTTGCTACCTGGCGGCCTCATTGCGCTTTGCTTGAGTGTGATACGAAGCTCTTTTCTTTAGAGAGTAGGGTCGATGTTCAATCAGAGTGTTGCCGTTTGGTTGTTGATCGCTTTGGCCTTCGCCATGGCAAACCTGCCGTTTTTAAATGAACGGTTGATGGCATTGGTGCCATTAAAGCGTTTCACGATCAAGCCACCCTTCGTGATTGTGGGTGAGTTGTTGGCCTGGTATTTCATTGTGGGCTTGGTGGCTTATGCGTTTGAGACGGCATTGGTCAACCCCTTTCCCCGAGGTTGGGAATTCTACGTCATCAACCTTTGTATTTTCATGGTGCTTGGCTTTCCAGGTTTCGTTTACCGCTACCTGCTAAAAAATTAAACATCACCAAACCAATTCAAAATGCCATCAAGCGGGGTCACATTCAAAGCGAAATGGGCCTGTGCCCTGACCACGGGTTTCGCACGATAAGCCACACTGTAATAGGCCATGGCCATCATTTTTAGGTCATTGGCGCCATCGCCAACCGCAATGATTTGATCCGCACTGGCACCATATGCGTTTGCAAACTCAGCCAATATGTCTGCTTTGCCCTGTGCATCGATAATACGTCCCGAGACTTGGCCAGTCAGATTGCCATGGGTGTCAATATCAAGTGTGTTGGCATGGGCGGCATCTAACCCCAGTTTTTCTTTTAATCGTTCGGTGAAAAAAGTAAAACCGCCCGAAACCAGTAAGGTCTTCAAGCCGGCTTGTTTGGCCGTGTTGATCAGCTTTTCAGCGCCTGGGTTAAGCGCCAAGCGTTCAGAATAAACCGCTTCCAACGCACGGCTTGATAGACCTTTCAGGTAACCCACGCGTAGTTTTAAACTGTCTGAAAACTCGGTGATCTCGCCGCGCATGGATCGCTCGGTAATCGCGGCCACTTCAGCCTTCAGGCCAGCATAGGCGGCAATTTCGTCAATACACTCGATATTGATGAGTGTCGAATCCATGTCCATGACCAAGACCTTGCAGGCGTCTAGGCGCGCTTGGGCTTGTACAAAGGCCACATCCAGGTGTTTGTTTTCAGCCCATGAAGCAATCGTTGCCCGAGTATTCGCGTCAGATTGAACATCCATCAATCGGGCTGCTGACTTGCTGATCCATTGGGTGCCATTGGCCTCACAAAGTGCGGCGGTTTGGTCGATCAAAGCCAAATCAAGTCCTGGTGATTGCAAGATCAGGTGAGTGGTCATGCGTTACCTTCTGTGGTTTGTTTACTGGGGCTAAGCTCTTTGAGCACAGCGCGTATGGCATCAGTGCGCGCCTTGAGGTCAGTGTGGTTGATGTCAATGCGAATTTTATCTGGCCCAGAAAATCGCACATTTTTGCGCGATTGCACCAAGTCGATCAGTTGTAAGGGTTCTACCGTGGTGGTGGGCTTGAAGTGGATCAAAGTTTGTTCGTCGGTGGCGTCAATTTTTTGAATGCCCAGCGGTGCGGCGTTGATGCGTAAACGATGAGTCGCTAGCAACGCTTGTGCGGCTGGCGGTAATTTACCAAAACGGTCAACCAGTTCTTCTTGAATGATGATCAAGTCATCAATTTCAAGGGTGTTTGATAAGCGTTTGTAAATGCCGAGTCGGGCATTGATGTCTGGGCAGTAGTCACTCGGCAGTAACGCTGGCGTGTGCAGGTTGACTTCACAGCCGATGGCAAACGGTGCTTCTAAATCTGGTTCCTCACCGGCTTTCAGTGCCCTGACAGCCTCATTGAGCATGTCGTTGTACATCGAGAAGCCAATTTCCTGGATATTGCCGGACTGTGACTCGCCTAAGACTTCACCCGTGCCTCGAATTTCAAGGTCATGCATGGCCAAAAAGAAACCAGAGCCCAGTTCTTCCATCGCTTGAATCGCTTCAAGGCGCTTTTTGGCTTGCTTGGTCATCGCCTCTTCACCTGGGGTTAGCAAGTAGGCATAGGCCTGATGATGAGAGCGTCCAACCCGCCCACGCAGTTGGTGCAATTGAGCCAGTCCAAACTTATCAGCGCGATGAATGATGATGGTGTTGGCCGTTGAAACATCGATGCCCGTTTCAATGATCGTCGTACACAGCAACACGTTAAAGCGCTGTTGGTAAAAGTCTTTCATCACTTGCTCAAGTTCACGCTCACCCATTTGGCCGTGGGCCACCGCAATCCGCGCCTCTGGTACCAGTTCTTCGAGGCGCGCAAGGCGGTTTTGAATGGTTTGTACCTCGTTGTGTAAGAAATAGACTTGTCCGCCACGCTTGAGTTCGCGCAATAGCGCTTCTCGAATGGCACTGTTGTCTTCGCGACGCACAAAGGTCTTGATGGCCAATCGCTTTTGAGGCGCGGTTGCAATAATTGAAAAATCGCGCAAACCTTCGAGCGACATACCCAGTGTGCGCGGAATGGGGGTGGCCGTGAGCGTTAAGACGTCGACCTCGGCACGCAAAGCTTTTAAGGCTTCTTTTTGGCGAACGCCAAAGCGGTGCTCCTCATCGATCACGACCAAGCCAATGCGTTTGAATTGCACATCCTTTGACAAGACTTTGTGCGTACCAATCACAATATCGACAGTGCCGTCATTGATGCCTGCCAAGGCTTTGGTGATTTCTTTGCCTGATTGAAAGCGTGATAGTTCGGCGATTTTGACGGGCCAATCGGCAAAACGATCGGCAAAGGTTAGGGCGTGTTGTTCGGCCAGCAAGGTGGTGGGGCAAAGCAAAGCGACTTGTTTGCCATTAGAGACGGCCATAAAAGCCGCCCGCAGCGCGACTTCTGTTTTACCGAAACCCACGTCCCCGCAAACCAGACGATCCATCGGCCGTCCAGCGGTCATGTCTTCAATCACGGCCGCAATGGCCGCGGCCTGATCGGGCGTTTCTTCAAAGCCAAAACCCTCAGCAAACAGCTCATAGTCACCGACAGGTAATTTAAAAGCATGCCCTTCTCTGGCTGCACGCTTGGCGTACAAGTCCAGCAGTTCGGCAGCAGTATCCCTGACTTGTTTGGCGGCTTTTTTACGGGCCTTTTCCCACTGGCCCGATCCGAGCTGATGTAACGGTGCTGTTTCGTGGTCAGCACCGCTATAGCGACCAATGACGTGCAGTTGCGAGACGGGGACATAAAGTTTGCTTTGACCGGCGTACTCGAGATGTAAAAACTCCATCTCACCATCACCGAGGTCCATGTTCAAAAGACCCAAGTAACGCCCAACGCCGTGCTGCGCATGCACGATTGCGTCGCCCGCCCGTAACTCAGCGAGATCGCGCACCATGGCGTGAACGTCGCTGGTACGTCCCTTTTCTTTTTGTGTGCGCCGCGAAGGCCCGGCGTGACCGGGGTAGAGATCGCCCTCGGTGAGCAAGATTAAGCGGTCGGCAACGGAGATGAACCCCGCATCAAAGGGGGCGACAACGATAGAAAACAGCGAATCGGATACCAGAAAGTCTTGAAGGGACTCAATCGGACTGTCTGGATGAATGCCATGTTCGGCCAGCATTTGCGTGATCGTCTCACGCCTGCCGTGCGAGTCAGCGCAAAGCGCCACCCGTTGCTTGGGCGCCCGATTTGCCAAACATTCGCGCAGCTTCTGCAGGGGATCGTCTGCACGCCGATTAACGCCAACATCAGGTACTGCTTGATAAGCCAGCGCCTGTTTGTCGCAAACCGCTGTCGCTTCGCTTGGTGGCGTGAGCGCTAAGCGGGCAAATCCTTTGATGTGGTCAAACAACTGTTCAGTTTGCAGAAACAAAGAGTCAGGGGGTAGCACGGGCCGTTCGGCATCGCTTTTTAAAAATTGATAGCGACTTTTTGTGTCATCCCAAAACCGAACAATGGCAGACTGAAGGTCACCATCGGTGACGCATATCGCTTGAGTAGGCAAGTAGTCAAAGAGTGTGGCGGTCTCGTCAAAGAACAGGGGCAAGTAGTACTCAACCCCGGCAAACGCGATGCCGTTACCCATGTCACGATAAGGCAAAGCGCGCGAAGGATCACCTTCAAAGCGGTCTCGAAAGGTCGATCTGAAGCGATTGCGAGCGGTTTCATCCATGGGAAATTCGCGTCCAGGCAGCAACTGAACTTCTGGCACGGGATAGAGGCTGCGTTGGGTGTCGACATCAAAGGTCTTGATGGACTCGATTTCGTCGTCAAACAGGTCAAGCCGGTAGGGCAGTACTGAGCCCATGGGGAAGAGATCAATCAAGCCGCCCCTGATACAGAACTCTCCAGGCACCGTGACTTGTGTCACGTGGGTGTAGTTGGCTAGCACCAACTGATCACGCAGAGCGGCCTCATTAAGTTTGTCTTTTTGTTGGAAAGAAAAGGTGTAAGCGGCCAAGAAACTCGGTGGGGCCAAGCGATAGAGCGCCGTTGTGATGGGCACTGTCAGCACGTCAACCTCGTTGAGTTGCAAGGCATGCAAAGTGCGCAGCCGTTCTGAAATCAGGTCTTGGTGGGGTGAGAAACCGTCATAAGGTAGGGTTTCCCAGTCGGGCAACATTCTTACTCTAAGGCTTGGGTTGACCAGCCCTATTTCATGGGCCAAGCGCTGTGCTTGCAAGGGATCGGCTGTCAGAATCAACACCAATTGCTTGGCATGTGTCGCCAAATCAGCCAAAAGCCAAGCAGCGGCCGACCCAGGCGGGTAAGTCTGAGCGTGTCTGTGGCCTGGTTTCAGGCGCGAGATAAGCGATTTGGCGTCAGGATTTGCGACAGAGGACATAAGATTAGGCATGGATTAAACGATGATTATAAAATCTTGAGATGACATCTGCTGCCCAAACCCTAAAAACCGAACCAGTGAACCCCAATACCACCGCAGGGCGTCGATTAATTGCGCTGGTACCAGCCGGTGGGGTCGGGGCTCGCGCCCTCAGTGATGGGGATCAAGCACCCAAACAGTATCGGCTGATCAAGTCAAAGCCGATGATTGTCTGGACCGTACAGCGCCTCTTGGCTGATCCCCGTATTGAACGGGTGGTGGTTGGGGTACAACCCAATGACACGCAGGCAAGCGCTTTGTTTGATCAGCAGCCTCGGGTGATCGTGTCACCGAGCGCAGGGGTCACGCGTGCGCAGACTGTCTTGCAAACATTGGCGCAAGATTTCTTTGAGGCAGACGACTGGGTTCTCGTGCACGACGCCGCGCGCCCGGGCCTACCCCTAGACGCACTCAGCCGTTTGATAGACGCTTGCTTAAACGCCAATCGGGGTGGGCTCTTGGCTTTGCAGGCAACAGATACTGTCAAACTGGCGCATGAGCATGAAATAGACCCGCGCGTGCAGCAAACGCTGGCCCGAGAGCGTATTTGGCTGGCACAGACACCACAAATGTTTCAGGTGAGTCTTCTGCGCCAAGCCCTTGCTGGCGCCATTGCGGCGGGGCATCCGGTCACTGACGAGGCCAGTGCGATGGAGTGGGCGGGCGATGATCCATTGCTTGTTCAAGGCGCCTGGAGTAACCATAAAATTACTTGGCCAGAAGATTTTGAAGGGGTACAAAGATGGCTGTAAACACATTAGCAATCCGTGTCGGGCAAGGGTTTGATGTGCATCAGTTGGTGCCCAATCGTCCTTTGATCTTGGGTGGTGTCACGATTGCCCATACCCATGGTTTGCTGGGTCACTCTGATGCTGATGCCTTGCTACATGCCATCACTGACGCATTGCTCGGCGCGGCTGGTTTGGGTGATATTGGTCGGCATTTCCCAGACACGGATCCAGCCTTTGCGGGTGCTGACAGTCGGGTGCTGTTGCGACACGCTTACGCCTTGGTTCAAAAGGCAAATTGGGTTGTGGTGAATCTCGATGCAACCATTCATGCGCAAGCGCCAAAGATCGCACCGCACGTCGCGGCGATGATAGAGAACATCGCCCAAGATTTGGGTGTGCAGCAAGCCGTGATCAACATCAAAGGCAAAACCAATGAGTCGCTTGGCTTTTTGGGGCGGCAAGAGGGGATCGCAGTGACGGCGGTGGTTCTGCTTCAAGGCGTCTCAGCGCTGACCTGAGCTTGGCTCGGTTGTCTTTGCTGTGCGTCGCGCGCGCGGTAAGTCCAAGCGGGCTGTCAGGCCGCCGCCCTCACGCTGCAGCAGCCGCAGCCTTCCACCGGCAGGGCTCACGAGACGTTCGATAATCGACAGCCCAAGCCCAGCCCCTGTGCCGCCGGTGCGCGCAGCGTCGCCCCTTGAAAAGGGTCGCATCAGGCGTGCAATGTCCGCAGGCGCAATGCCTGGGCCACGGTCACGCACGTCGATGTGGAGTCGATTGTTACGCGCTTGCACCACCACTTCAATGACACTATCACGCTGTTTGGTTGCGCCATAACGACGGGCGTTTTCAATTAAGTTCAGCAGGCAGCGCGCAAAATCTTGCTGGTCAATCAAACAGTAAGTGCCACCACGCGCTTTGACGCTAAACGTCAAGCCGACTTGGCTTTGATGGGACTGTTCTTGGTGGACGATGTCCTGGGCCACGTCGACCAGGTTAATGGAGCGACTCGGTGGCTTTCTGGCGGGCCGAGCATATTCCAACAATTGGCCAATGGTTCGATCAACCTGCGACAAATCTTGATCAATCGCCCAGCGTTGCTCCTCGGTCATGGTGCTCATTTCGATTTCAAGACGCATGCGAGCCAGTGGCGTGCGCAGGTCATGAGAGATACCAGCTAGCATCAAATTTCGGTCGTTTTGGGCGTTTTCAAGTTCGGTGACCATGCGATTAAAGCTCGCGTTCAGTTCTCTTATTTCAATGGCGCCGGTCTCGGGCAATGGGTTTGGCGTCTGCCCCCTAGACAATTGTTGTGCCGCTCTGGCCAACCGAGCCAAGGGTCGGTTCATGTAGCCGACTGCCACGGCAGCGCCAATCAATGACAGGAGGGCGGCGGCGGCCACCCAACTGACCCATTCGGGGCCGGTCGCAAGGTTGGCTCGATCGATGTCCAAACCCAACCAGTAGTCTTGCCTACTGGCTTGAAACCGAACCCAAAGGCCGGCCTCTTGGTCCAGAACCGCAGCAACTTGCGTTTGGTTACCCAGTTTGAGGCGAATTTGTGCAAGCACAGCTTGCCAATACTGTTCTTTAGGCAGTTCGATAACGGTGTCGTTGGCGTCAGCCAGGCGCAGCCGGATATCAGGTTGATCGTCAAGGGCACGAACCAGGGCGCCACGTTGATCGTTTGAGATGGTCGTTAATGCGGTGCGGCTGAGTTCGACTGAGCGAATCACTTGGGTCGCGGCGCGTTCGGCTCGAGGTTCGAGTTCCAGGGTGTAAAAAACGTGCAGCCAGGCACCAAGGCTCGCGAGCATCAGCAGTGACAGCAACAAAAAGGTCCTGGCAAATAGACCTAACCGGGGCTCAGATGTCGTCATCCGGCACAAAAACGTAGCCCAGCCCCCAAACCGTTTGGATATAAATCGGTTTGGCGGGATTGGGTTCAATCAGTTTGCGTAGCCGAGAGATCTGAACATCAAGGCTACGATCAAATGCCTCGTACTCTCGGCCTCTGGCCAATTCCATTAACTTATCGCGTGAGAGCGGCACGCGGGGTTGCCGAGCAAAAACTTTCAACACCGCAAATTCACCAGTGGTGATCGGCACATCTTGTCCATTGCGTTGAAGCGTGCGCTTAGATAAATTTAAAACGAAGGGGCCAAAGGCAACCATTTCACTTTCATGGCTAGGGCCTGCAGGGTGTTCGATGGTTTTGTTGCGCCGTAACACCGCGTTAACGCGAGCGAGAAGTTCGCGCGGGTTGAAGGGTTTGGCCACGTAGTCATCGGCACCAAGCTCCAGACCTCGGATGCGATCCATGTCTTCGGTTTTGGCGGTCAACATGATGATGGGTGTCTGGTCATTGGCATGTCGCAAGCGCCGGCAGATGCTCATGCCGTCTTCGCCGGGCATCATCACATCAAGCACGATCAAGTCCAGTCGTTCAACAGCCCGAACGCGGTCCATGGACACAGCGTCTTCTGCCGCGAAGACCTGAAAGCCCTGTTCGGTCAAATATCGGCGCAAAAGGTCTCGCAGTCTGGGGTCGTCATCGACCACCAGAATGTTGGCACCCGAGCGGCGTTTGGCACTAGATTGTGTTTGCAACATCATCTTAATAACGTTTTTAGTGTGGACAGTCTGGGTATGACGACGGGCCGGGAGGAAGGTTCATTACAATCTGACCATGAAACCGATTCTGGCCATTGAAACCTCCACCCCAGTTTGTAGCATTGCGCTGGCACAACCCGCTGAATCACCGGCTCTTGTTCATGAGCAGTGCGTTCAGGGAACGCCAGGCCACGCTCAGAGTGTACTGCCGTTGATCGACGCTGTCTTGGCGAAGGCTCGCCTGTCTCGCCACGACCTCGGGGTAGTGGCCTTTGGCCAGGGGCCGGGGGCGTTCACAGGGATTCGTTTGGGCTGCAGCATCGCCCAGTCGATTGCCTACGCTCTAGATTTGCCACTGGTGCCGGTTAATTCATTATTGGCAGTGGCCGCAGGTTTTGTGCAGGAACAACCACGCGTGACGCTGGTTGCCTTAGATGCCCGGATGGATGAGATTTATTTTGCAGCGTATGGGCCGGATTTAAAAGAGCTGCAGTCCCCGATGTTGATTGGTGCGGCTGATATTGAGCGTTTTATTGCGCCACGTCTTTACTATTGGCGCCGTGCCGTCGGCGCGCAAAAAGAGACTGAGCTCGTCGGGCAAGGGTGGCAGGTGGTTTCTCGTTGTCTGCCCAGTGAGGCCTTGGCTGCTTTGAAGGCCATGCCCATCACTTGGCGCGATCAAGAGGCGCTACCAATGGCGCGCCACATTGCATCAGTGGCACTTAGCCGTTGGCAAGCGGGACAAACCGTCGTGCCTGAGCGTGCTTTGCCCCTGTACTTGCGCGATAAGGTGGCCTTTACCACAGCAGAAAGAAAACAAGGCTCAGGCGGGAACCCCAAGGTGGCGACCATGGCCACTGACTTGGTCTTGCCAATGTCGGCCCAGGATTTGTCAGCCGTCGTTGAGCTTGAGTTGCAATCACAGGCCTTTCCTTGGAGTCGCCGTCATTTTGAGGATGCATTGGCGGCGAATTATCCCGCCTGGGTTGTTCGGCGCGAGGGCCAGTTGATTGGCTTTTGTGTGGCGATGTTAGCGATCGAGGAAGCGCACGTCTTGGTGATCGCGGTGGCCAGTGATGCGCGTCGTGCTGGCGTGGGCTCAATGCTTTTGAGTCAGGTTCAGCGCCATGCCGAAATGTGGGCCTTGGGTAGAGTGTTGTTAGAAGTCAGGCCTTCCAATACCCGTGCGCTGGCGTTTTACGCCCAGCAATCATTCACCGAGATTGGTCGGCGCAAAGGGTATTACCCTGCGGCCCACGGCCAACGTGAGGATGCTATTGTGATGTCACGACGGATCAGCGAAACTTAAAAAACCCTATGGTTAAACCCACCACCCCCATGACTGTGTCGCGCAAACCTGTATTGCAAGTGCCAGTTTCCGCCACGCAACATGCCTGGCTCTCAGCCATGGGTGTTAATGTGCCTTGGATCGTGACAGAAGGGGCCTCACAATCGCCATCGGCTGAGCCTAGGCAAGTGACCCAAGTCCAAGCCGCGCCTGTCAATCCCTCAACGACGATCGATCAAGCGCCAGTGGCACCGCCACCAGCGGCCTTAAAAGTAGCCCTTCAGGCGCTGAAAAACCCCCAAAAACGCGCTGGGTCGCAAGCGTCTGTGCCCATCATTGCGCGGCAGTCCGGTCACACGGATGAGTCCATCAAACAACAAGATTTGGAACAATTGCAAGCGATGATTCGAGTGTGCCAAGCCTGCAGCTTGTGCGAGCAACGCACGCATGCGGTTGCTGGCGAAGGCAGTGCCAAGCCGAGCGTATTGATTGTTGGTGAAGCGCCTGGCGAACAAGAGGACATTGAGGGACGCCCTTTTGTTGGGCGCTCAGGTCAATTGCTCGAGAACATGCTCCAGGCGATTCAGTTGGATCGGTTTGAGCAAGTGTTCATTACCAATGTGGTGAAGTGCCGTCCTCCCGCCAATCGCAATCCGCGCGATGACGAAATTCAAGCGTGTGCACCCTATCTGCTCAGACAAATAGAACTGTTGCGACCAACCGTGGTGTTGGCCATGGGACGCTTTGCCGCTCACGCTTTGCTCAAGACCAAAGAACCACTTCAGAAACTTCGCCTAGCGTCACAGACTGTGCCCCCTGGTGAGAATCCCACACCGGTGGTCGTGACCTATCACCCCGCCTATCTGCTACGACGCCCGACAGACAAGCGACTCGCTTGGGAAGACCTCAAGCGAGTGCGTGCGCTCTTGAGCCCGAAGGATTAGTTGACAAGTCCAAGCTCGCTAGCGCCCCTTCAATGGCACTTGTCAGCTTGCTGACCACTTCATCAATCTGCTCGTCTTCGATGATGAAGGGGGGCGCCAAAAGAATGTGATCGCCGCGTTGCCCGTCAATGGTGCCGCCCATGGGATAGCAAAGTAGGCCATGGTTCATGGCTTGCGCTTTGACCTTGGCGTGTAACTTCAATGCGGGGTCAAACGGTGCTTTGGTGGCACGATCTGCAACCAACTCGATGCCACGGAATAGGCCACGGCCGCGGATGTCACCAATGTTGGGATGGCCAGCCAGCGCCACGCGAAGGGCTGCGTCGAGCTTGTCACCTTTTTCGCGGACTTTGGACAAAAGATCCTTTTCAAGCATCACATCCAGCACCGCATTGGCAGCTGCCGCGGCAACCGGGTGTCCGAGATAGGTGTGGCCGTGTTGAAAGAAGCCCGAACCTGCATCAACCGCATCGTAGATTTTTTGGCTGGCCAGTAACGCACCAATGGGCTGATAGCCCGCGCCAAGACCTTTGGCAATGGTGATCATGTCAGCGGTAATCCCTTCGGCCTCAATGCTAAACAGATGGCCCGTGCGGCCCATGCCGCACATGACTTCGTCCAAAATCAGCAGCACACCGTACTGGTCGCATATCTCACGGATGCGTTTGTAGTAGCCCGGTACGGCGGCCACAGCACCTGTTGTGGCTCCAACAACAGGTTCGGCAATGAAGGCCATGACAGTGTCAGGGCCAAGCCTTAGGATTTCTTGCTCAAGTTCGTTGGCAACCCGTTGACCGTAATCATGTTGACTTTCGTCATCGCGTTTGCCGCGGTACTCAAAGCATGGCGAGATGTGTGTGGTGTCAACCAACAATGGTGAAAATTGGGCGCGGCGCCATTCGTTACCGCCAGCAGCCAAGGCCCCTAACGTATTGCCGTGATAGCTCTGGCGCCGTGCAATCACGCGATGGCGCGATGGTTCGCCGATCTCTAAAAAGTACTGGCGTGCCAACTTGATCGCCGCTTCAACCGCTTCTGAGCCACCAGAAACCAGATAGACACGGTCGATACCGGCTGGTGCCCGTTCAATCAGTCGATCGGCTAGCCGCTCGGCGGGTTCGGTGGTAAAAAAGCCCGTGTGCGCGAAGTCCAGCTGCTCGATTTGATCGTGAATGGCTTGCCGCACGTGGGGGTCTGAGTGCCCTAAGCAAGAAACCGCTGCGCCACCAGAGCCATCAAAGTATCGTTTGCCGTTGCTGTCAATCAGGTAGCAGCCGTCACCTTTGACAGCGGTGGGGAGTGTCCCGCGGGTAGAACGCCCAAAAATGTGGTTTGACATGTCAATTAGTTCCTAACGACGTAGACGGATTGTTTGGCGTGGCGAACGATACGGGCAGCGTTTGGCCCCAAAAAGTAATCTTTAAATGCCGGGCGGTGGGCTGACAAAACAATCACGTCCACCGATAACTTATCGGCCGCCTTTAAGACTTCATGATATACCGTGCCATGCAAAACGTGGGGTCGAGCATTAACAGATTCCGGCACTTTTTCTAGGGCCCACTGCTTAAGCGCACGCCCAAAGTCTAAAAGGGCTTTCTTTTCAAAGTCTTTGCTCAAAGCGCCGGTTGCATGATCAACACCAATGCGTGCCGTCATGAGACAAATGGCGCTGCCTGTGGTGTGTCAGACGCTAACGACGCTATCTTCGCCAATCGTGAAAGAAACGTTTCATTGGCTCAAATGCCAGGTGCTGGCTGGTGCTTGTTTTTTTGAGTTATAGCGCGGTGCCGTGCCCCTGCTTACCGATCTCGTTTATCAAACCGGGGTATTTTTTTAGGTTGTGCCGACTGAACAAAATGATCAAGAACATCAGCACGGCGACCAACACACCGAAGATGACAATGATCGTGTTGATGGGTAGATCAAGGCTTAGCATCAGTGTGTAAGTGCCGAGCATTAACAAAATGTTCAATTGCTCGTTAAAGTTTTGCACAGCAATGGAATGGCCAGCAGACAACAACAGGTGGCCGCGGTGCTGCAATAAGGCATTCATGGGGACGACGAAATAACCCGACAGCCCGCCAATCAACAAAAGCAGGCTGTAGACCTCCCATTTGTCGCTGACCAAAGGCATCACCAAGACAATCAGTCCCATAAAAACGCCCATTGGCAGCACGCTTAACGCCTTGCGCAGCGGCACACGGCTGGCAAAAACTGCCCCAAAAATCGTGCCAAAGGCTGTCACCCCCATCAAAATGGAGGCCTGATCGAGCCGGTAGCCGAGGTGGCTGCGACCCCATTCAATGACAATGAGTTGTAGGGTGGCGCCAGCGCCCCAAAACAGTGTCGTGACGGCCAATGAAACTTGACCCAACCGATCACGCCACAAAATACGGACATAGCCGGCGAATGCGTTGACCAAGCGAATGGGGTTGGCGTGTTGCTTTGGGTATTGGATGCCGGTGACTGGTATGAGCAAATTGCAGGCTGCTGCTGCTGCGTAAATGAAAGCAATACAAAGGATCGCCGCTTCAGCTGGCGTTCGAACATATAGCGATAGAGTCTGGTGGTTGAGTAAGATGTCGGACGCCATGGGCGAAATCAAAAAGCCACCGAGTACTGTGCCCAAGATAATCGAGGTGACCGTGAGCCCCTCAATCCAGCTATTGCCTTTGACAAGGTCCGTGGGTTGTAACATTTCGGTCACAATACCGTATTTGGCCGGCGAATAGGCGGCTGCACCCACGCCAACCAAGGCAAAGGCGGCCACCACCAAGTAGGTCTGACCAGCCTCAGACAGACCAAAAATGCCATACCAAAACATGATGAGGCAGCCTAGAATTTTGACGGCATTGGTGATGAACATCACGCGCCCCTTGGGAAATGCATCTGAAAACGCGCCCACGAAGGCAGCCAAAAAGACGTAGGTGGCCGCGAACCACCATTTCATCATCGGCGCCATCCAATCGGGCCCGTGTAGTTCTTGAAGTAGCGCAATGGCAGCGATAAACAGGGCGTTGTCAGCCAGAGAGGACAACGCTTGTGCTGCCATGACCAAATAAAAGCCCCGTGTCACTAAAAATCCCCAAGTCCGATTGCGGCTGAGTATAGCCTTAAGGCTTTTCAGGTGTGCGTTATTATTCAGTGATAAAAAATTGTCATTGTGAGCAAACGTGCGCCTGACACAAATAAAACTTGCTGGGTTTAAGTCCTTCGTTGATCCCACGGTTATTCCAACCCCCAGCCAGCTGGTGGGTATTGTGGGACCCAATGGCTGTGGTAAGTCCAACATCATTGACGCTGTCAAATGGGTGTTGGGTGAAACACGTGCCACCGAACTGCGCGGTGAATCCATGCAGGATGTGATTTTTAGCGGATCAAGCGACAGAAAGCCGTCTGGTCGGGCATCGGTCGAGTTGGTTTTTGATAACAGTGATGGTCGGGCTGCGGGCCAGTGGAGTACGTTTAGCGAAATTTCCGTGCGGCGAGTGCTAACCCGTGACGGCACGAGCAGCTACTTGGTTAATAACCAACAGGTTCGCCGGCGCGATGTACACGACATTTTTTTGGGTACAGGCTTGGGTGCCCGTGGGTACGCGATTATTGGCCAAGGCATGATTAGTCGATTGATCGAGGCTCGGCCCGAAGAACTCCGTGTTTACTTAGAGGAAGCCGCTGGCGTGTCGCGTTATAAAGAGCGCCGTCGAGAAACAGAAAACAGGCTGCACGACACCCGAGAAAACTTGGTTCGCGTCGATGATATTTTGCAGGAATTGACCTCGCAACTTGGCAAATTAGAGACTCAGGCGCAGGTGGCGGCCCAATACCGCCAGTGGCAAGAAGAGGGTCAGTTCAAGCAGCACGCCCTTTGGTATTGGCGAGAACAAGCCGCGCACGACGACAAAGCGCGCTTGTTTCAGAAAACAGAACAAGCACAGACTGCCCTAGAAGAGGCCACTGCTAAATTGCGACAACTTGAGGCCGAACTTGAAACGCGCCGACAAGCTCACTATGCATCAAGCGATGCGGTTCATGCTGCGCAAGGTGCCTTGTACGAGGTGAACGCCCAGGTGAGTAGCCTTGAGGCCGAAATTCGACACCTGGTTGATGCTCGCCAGCGTTTGTTATCGCGCCAAACCCAACTGCAAGCGCAAGCGCAAGAGTGGCAGGCACAAATCGCGCACTGTACCGAACAGTTAGAGGTTGAGCGCGGCGCACTCGAGGCACAAGCCATTACACTGGAACAGGCGCAACAGTCTGCCCAATCGGTGCAAGCGCAACTGCCTGCCGCTGAACAAATGGTTCGTGAGGCGGCTGCCCAGCGCGATCAAATGCGCAGCGCATTGGCAAAACTAGAACAAAACATGGCGCTTGTCTCGCAGCGTCTGGGGGATGCTCAGCGCCAAATCCAGTCCCTTGAACAGCGCGAAGAGCGCCTGCAAGCGCAGCGTCAAGAACTCGATGAGCCCGATCCTCGCGCTTTAGATCGTCTGGCGGGCGATAAGCAAGCGGCCGATCAGTTGCTCGAAGAAGCTCAGGCCGTCCTGACAGATCTTGAAGCCGCCTTACCACAGGTCGACGAGCAGCGTAGCGTCGCTCGAGACCAAGCACAAACACAAGCCACAGCGTTGTCACAACTTGAAGCACGTCGCTCGGCGTTGGTGCGCCTCCAGGAAGATGTGCAGAAATCGGGCACGCTTGAGCCTTGGTTAGCCAGTCATGAGTTGGGGCAGTTGCCGCGATTGTGGCAAAAGTTAAATGTGGCGCAAGGTTGGGAGTCCGCTCTTGAAGCTGTTCTCAATGAGCGCATGACGGGGGTGGAAGTCAGTAACCTGTCTTGGGCACAAGCCTTCGCAGAAGACAGCCCACCGGCGCGCTTGGCTTTCTTCCAGCTGCCCGTGCCAGCGCCAGCTGCATCAGGGGTTACGGGCTTGACCTCGCTGGCTTCTCTGGTGCAAACCAATGAACCAGCGCTTAAAACGCTGATGCAGGGTTGGTTGGGGCAGGTTTTTATTGCTGAAAGCTTGGCTGATGCCATGGCCAAGCGCAGCGAGTTGCCGGCAGGGGGGGCTTGGGTCGTGCCCGCCGGCCACTTGGTTGATGCTTACTCTGTGCGTTTTTATGCTCCGGATTCAGAGCAGGCTGGCATGCTGGCGCGTCAGCAAGAAATAGAAAACCTGCAGCGTGAGATCAAAGCCAATCAGTTGATGACCGATCAAGCCAAAGCCGATGCGACACGCGCTGAGGTGGCTTGGCAACAAGCCTCATCAGCCATTGTTCCCGCGCGTCAACGCGTCTCGGAATTGACACAACGTGCCCATGGGTTGCAGCTGGCCTTCACCAAATTGCAGCAAGAAACGCTTCAGCGCACACAACGATCGGCGCAACTCGACCAGGATCTGGTCGAGTTGCGCAGTCAGCAAGAAGCACTCTTGGCTCAGCGTGATGAGGCCGAAGAGGCCTTCGCGACGCTCGATGAGCAATTGGCTGAGCAACAAGGTGCATTTGCCGAGGCTGAGATGGCCGGCGAGCAATTGGCCAACCAAGCCAATCAGATTCGCGAGCAATGGCGTGAACGTGAGCGAGCTGAACAGGAAGGCGTCTTTGCCCAACGCGGCACCCAAGCGAGGATTGCTGAGCTTGAACGCAACTTGCAATTGGCCCACGAACAACAAACACGGGCTGCAACAGAATCTGAGTCGCTGGTTTACGAATTGAGTGCATTGGACGCACAGACGCCCGAGAACGGTTTGCAAGAGGCTCTGGTTTTGCGCACAGAAAAAGAAGAAGTACTGGGCCGTCTACGCATCGAAATGGATGCGCTTGCGGCCCAGCTTCGAGAGGCCGATGAAGCACGCTTATCGCTTGAACGCGCTTTGCAGCCTCAGCGTGAGGTGATTACTGAGTTACAGCTCCAAGAGCAGGCTGCTCGACTGTCAGCCGAGCAGTTCGCACAGCAACTTGATGAACAGCAAGTGGATCGTGTTGCTTTGGCCAAAGCCATCGAAGCGCAGGGCAACGAAGACTTTCGTAAGATTGGTTGGTTGCAAGCTGAGGTGCAGCGCACCAATCGGCAAATTGAGGCCTTGGGCGCGGTCAACTTGGCTGCGCTAGATGAGCTTGCTGCAGCCCGCGAGCGACAGGTCTTCTTGCAGTCACAGTACGATGATCTGCAAAGCGCGATCGAAACCCTCGAGGACGCCATTCACAAAATCGACCGCGAGACTCGGGATCTGCTGCAAACCACGTTCGATGAGGTCAATGGTCACTTCGGTCGTCTATTCCCCAAGCTCTTCGGTGGTGGCGATGCCAAGTTGGTGATGACTGGCGAAGAGATTTTAGATGCGGGTGTTCAGGTCATGGCTCAGCCACCTGGTAAGCGCAATACGACCATTCATTTGCTTTCCGGCGGGGAAAAAGCGCTCACTGCGACGGCTTTGGTTTTTGCGTTGTTTAAACTGAACCCTGCGCCGTTTTGTTTATTAGACGAAGTTGATGCGCCGCTTGATGATGCTAACACTGAGCGCTATGCTAATTTGGTCAGTGGCATGAGTGACCAAACACAGTTTCTTTTCATTTCGCACAACAAAATTGCCATGCAAATGGCCCGCCATTTGATTGGCGTGACAATGCAAGAGCAGGGCGTTTCACGTATCGTTGCAGTGGATATCGATTCAGCGCTACAGTTAACGGCTGAAGTGGCTTAAACAAGGTTTTTTTCAAGGAGAAGGCATGAGCGAGTTGCAGATCAGCCTGATCGTGCTTGGGGCCATTGTTATCGCCGCCATCGTTGGATTTAATTGGTGGCAAGATCGTCGCACACGGCTCAAGATGCAAGATCATTTGCCGGTGCTTGAGGACGATCCTTTGTTGCGCGAGCCTGGTGGTGACCACGCTCGCAAAGAGCCGGGGTTTGGGCTCAGTCATTTGGGTATAGAGCCTGCCGCACCTAAAACAGCCTCAGCCGCATCACCAATTGGTGAACTTCCTCAGAGTGCGCTCATTCAAGAGCCTGACTCGGTCACTGAAGTGGTGATTGAATGGCATCTTTCGGCCCCCACGCAGGGTCGCGCTTTGCTGGAACACCTGCAAGCATTTCGCGGTGCTGGTCGTCGAGCGGTGCGCTTATTTCTTCAGACCACAGATGGTTCGCTGGTGACGCAGTTGGGTGAGGACACTGAGTACGTGGCCATACAGCTTGCCGTTTTGATGGCTAATCGTAGCGGTGCCATCACGGCCATTGAATGGTCTCAGCTGTGGGGCAGTGCACAGGACTTAGCTGAAAAGCTTGATGCGAGTGTTGAAGGCCCTGAGCAACACGAGGTTTTGGATCGTGCGGCGCGCCTTGACAGCACCTGTGCAACGCTGGATACGCAGGTGGGTTTGACCTTGTTGCTACCGTCCCAACGACCTATTCAAGACGTGGTCGATTCTGCCAAAGCGATGTGCTTTATCGAGCAAGAAGGCCGTCTGGCCTGGATCGGAGATCATGGCCTGGAGTGCTTTACGCTTTCGCGTGCTGATAATGAGGCGTTTGATGCTGGTATGGCTGGTATTGATCGGTTGACCTTGTTACTTGATGTGCCACGCAGTCCGGCCAACCCCATGGCCTTTGGCCGGATGCTCGAAATCGGTCTTGAGTTATCCAGACGAGTGGGCGCTGAATTGGTCGATGACCAAGGCAATCCCCTAGCATCTGGTGCAGACGTTGCCATTGATCTTCAGCTTCAAACGCTGTACGGACAGCTTGAGGCCGCAGGCTTGCCCGCTGGCAGCCAACGGGCGCGGCGAGTATTTGCCTGATGTTGGGCTCGGATGGCACAGCGCCCGAGGATGTGTTGGCACGGGTGGCACAACTGCGCGTGGAGATCGAACAGCACAACCAGGCTTACTATTCTCGCGATCAACCCACCATTGGTGATGCTCAGTATGACGCGCTTTTGCGCGAATTGCAGGGATTAGAGCAACGTTTCCCAGCGATTCTGACCAGCGACTCACCGACCCAACGGGTGGGCACAGCCCCGCTAGCGGCTTTTTCTGCGGTAACTCACGCCGTTGCCATGTTGTCGCTTGGCAATGCCTTTGAAGAAGACGAGGTCTTGGCGTTTGACAAACGGGTTACTGACACGTTGGTGCAAGCTGGCGTCGTCAAGCCGGGTGAGCCCGTTGCGTACGCCTGCGAGCTGAAGCTTGATGGTTTGGCCATTAGTTTGCGCTATGAGGCAGGACAGCTGGTGCAAGCCGCCACGCGTGGCGACGGTCACACCGGTGAGGACGTGACGGCCAATATTCGAACCATTCGTTCGATACCGTTGCGCTTAAACAATCCTGCCCCTGCTGTTTTAGAAGTACGCGGCGAAGTGTTCATGAATCATGCTGACTTTGAGCGATTAAATGTCATGCAGGCGCAACGCCAAGAAAAAATATTCGTCAATCCCCGTAATGCGGCGGCGGGCAGCTTGCGTCAACTTGACTCAAAAATGACGGCTCAACGCCCGTTGCGCTTTTTTACGTATGGTTGGGGTGAGGTGAGTGACTCGCTGCCCGCCACCCACGATGGGGTGCTAGAGTGGTTGGCCAAACTTGGATTGCCCGTTAACGATCAAGAACATGCCACGGTGTCAGGATCGCGTGGGTTGCTTGACTATTACCGTGATGTGGGCGAGCGTCGCAGTGCCTTGCCCTACGACATTGACGGTGTGGTCTACAAAGTGAATTCGCGGCAGGCGCAGCGTGTCTTGGGATTTGTGGCGCGAGCGCCGCGCTTTGCGCTGGCGCACAAATTTCCTGCACAAGAGGCGATGACTGAGCTGCTGGGTATTGATTTGCAGGTTGGACGCACAGGCGCCATCACGCCAGTGGCACGCTTGGCACCGGTTTTTGTGGGTGGCGTCACGGTGACGAATGCGACCTTGCACAATGAAGACGAGATCATGCGTAAAGACGTCCGAATTGGCGACACCGTGGTGGTGCGTCGAGCCGGTGACGTTATTCCTGAGGTGGTGGGGCCGGTGTTATCGGCGCGCCCTGCGCACGCACAAGCCTTTCAAATGGTCAGCGCTTGCCCTGAATGTGGCTCTGCCATTGAGAAGCCCGAGGGTGAAGCAGTCGCGCGTTGCACGGGTGGTTTGTTTTGTGGGGCTCAACGCAAACAAAGCCTGATTCACGCCGTCGGTCGTAAAGCGCTAGATATTGAAGGCTTGGGTGATAAGTTGGTCGAACAACTCGTTGAGCGCGCTCGTGTTCAGTCTTTGGCCGATCTTTTTACGTTAACGGTCAGTGAGCTCGCTGTGTATGACCGAATGGGTCTTAAATCGGCGCAAAATTTGGTTCAAGCCATCGAGGCTGCGCGAGCGCCTGCGCTTGATCGTTTTATTTTTGCGTTGGGTATACGCCACGTTGGCCAGGCCACGGCCAGTGATCTCGCTCGTTACTTTGGTTCGATCGAGGGTCTGATGCGCGCGCGTGAGGAAGAATTATTGAGTGTTGCTGACGTTGGCCCCGTGGTTGCCCAATCGATTGGGCATTTCTTCTCTGAGCCGCACAACAGAGAAGTTGTTGCGGCGTTGCTAGCGCAAGGTGTCGCGCCGCAGCCTTTGACAACGCGCCCGCAACAATCAGGGCTAACTGGACTGATTTTTGTGCTCACGGGTACTTTACCCACGTGGACTCGAGAACAAGCCGCCGAGGCGATTTTGTCGGCAGGTGGCAAGGTCAGTGGCTCTGTCTCTAAAAAGACGTCCTATGTGGTGGCTGGTGAAGACGCGGGCAGCAAACTGGCCAAAGCGCATTCTTTGGGTGTGCCTGTGATCGATGAAGATACCCTGAAGACTTTGCTTGGCGAGGCTTAAAACAAAAGGACTACCCGAACAGTGGGTAGCCCCTTTGTTGACTTAAACAGCACTTTTGGGCCGCTGTTTAAGTGATGGTTATTGAATTTTTGCTTGGTCGCGTAATTTTTTCTGGTAATCGGTCAATGCTTGTTGACGCAACATCTCTTCAAGCTGCTCTTTGACTTGTGCCAGGGGTGGGAAGGCCACGGGACGCGCGTCAACCACTTCAATCACGTGCCAGCCAAACTGAGTCTTAACAGGTGCAGCGGTCATTTGGCCTTTTGGTGTCGACTGCACAGCCTTGGCAAAAGGTTCGACATAGTTGTCGGCTTGTGCCCAACCCAAACTGCCGCCTTGAGCCGCGCTTCCTGGGTCTTTGGATTGTGCTTTGGCCAAATCTTCAAAAGTGGCTGACTTGTCCATCAATTTCTTCTGAATGTCTTTGGCTGCACTTTCCTCTTCAACCAAAATGTGGCGAACACTGTATTCCATGACTTCGCCTTGTTCTTTCTTCAGCTTGTCGTACTCAGACTCAAGAACGGCATCCGTGATCGGATTCTTTTCCAAGTAATCAGCCATCAGTGCACGCACCAAAATGCCTTGACGAGCCAGCTCGAGCTCCGTTTTGATGGCGCTATTTTTATTGATACCCGCTTTTTCGGCGGCTTGAACCATGATCACACGGTTGATCATTTCCTCTTTGACTTGCACTCTCAATTGAGGGGTATCGGGTGCACCCTGGGCGGCCAGCAGTTCAATGAACTGTTCGTAGCTTTTTTGTGTGATTGCTTGGCCATTAACGGTCGCAATGTTTTGTGCGTATAGAGGCGCAGATAAGGTAACGGCAGCCAAAAGTAGGGTTAAACGTTTCATAAGTTTCCTTTTGAAGGGGCAGAAGTTTGTAAAGCCAGCGCGTGTATGGGAAACGGCATCAGGTCAGTGACAAGATCGTACACCATTCGGTGCTGGGCGACGGTCCGTTTGCCTTCAAAGCAAGCGGCTTGAATGTGAACTCGGAAGTGACTCGCACCACCCTTGCTGCCAGCGTGACCGGCATGTAGGTGCGATTCATTCTCGATTTCAAGGTGAGTAGGGTTCAGTGCCAATAAACGCTCGTGTAGCAAAGATTCGTGGGTGCTGGTCATGACGGGCGGCTTTCGTTGGGGTCGCTCGGTGTCTCGGGTTCTACCATATGCTTGCTAAGCCATAAGGATTGAGCGATAACAAACACCACCAGCAGTCCCATCAGTCCGAAGACTTTGAAGTTCACCCATTGTGATTCGCTGAAGTATCCAGAAAAGGCAACAAACAAGTTGGTAGCGCCCGCAAATACAAAGAATCCCGACCAACTGAGGTTTAAACCGCGCCAACCTTGATCAGTCAGGGTGACCTTTGAACCCAGCAACTTTTGAAGCAGGTTGCGCCCCATGAAAGCCTGACTACCCACAAGGATCACGGCAAACATCCAGTAGAGTACCGTGGGCTTCCATTTAATGAATGCATCGTTTTGTAGCCAGAGGGTCGCACCACCGAAAACCACAATCACAATCAAATTGATCCAATGGGTGCCTTCAATGGGTTGGCGCCTGATCTTAATGTAAGCAATTTGGCCAACCGCTGCGACCATGGCCACCGCTGTTGCCACATAGATATCGGCAAATCGATACGCCACAAAAAACAAAATCAGTGGAAACAGGTCAAACAGAAATTTTTTCATGCGTCGATGGGCTCAAATGTCAGGCTAGCCGAGTTGATGCAATAACGCAGCCCTGTGGGTGGTGGTCCGTCAGGGAAAACGTGGCCGAGGTGTGCATCACAGGTTTTACAAAGCACCTCCGTGCGAACCATACCGTGCGAGCGATCGGTGTGTTCGACAATAAGCGCGGGATCAATCGCTTCAAAGTAGCTTGGCCATCCGCAACCCGCGTCAAACTTCGTGTCTGACGCAAAGAGGGCTGTGCGACAACAGACGCAGTGGTAAATGCCAGTGGCTCGATGGTCCCAGAACTCGCCCGTGAAGGCGCGTTCTGTGCCCTTCTGGCGGGTTACGTAGTATGCTTCAGGCGACAGTAACTCTCGCCACTCTTGTTCAGTTTTGTTTAACTTTTCCATGACTTTGCTTTGATCACCTTCGTATCAAAAGGTTCGTTCAGTTGGATATTCCTGCGTTCGATCAACCACAGCCATCATGATAATCGAGTTCGAAGCCGTCTCCGTTGAGCGAGGTGCGCGCACCATCCTTCGGGAACTCAATATTAGTCTGTCCGAAGCGCGGATTGGGATTGTCGGTCCCAACGGTGCGGGTAAAAGTACGTTTGCTCGGCTTATCAACGGTTTGCTCGTCCCGAGTGCTGGGCGAATGGTGTGCAATGGGTTGCCTGTGGCTGAGCATTTGAATGCCGTTCGCCAACAGGTTGGGTTTCTGTTTCAGAATCCAGACAACCAGATTGTTTTTCCTGTCGTGCAAGAGGACATGGCGTTTGGCCTGAAGCACTCGTTACCCGACAAGACCCTTAGAGCGGCGCGCATTCAAGCCACCCTTGCGCAACTGGACATTGCCGACTTGGCTGATCGGGCCGTCCACACCCTATCTGGTGGTCAAAAGCAGTTGGTGGCTTTGGCCTGCGTGCTCTGTATGCAGCCCGACTTGTTGGTGTTGGACGAACCAACCACACAGCTTGACTTGCGATTTCGAAATCGCTTGTTGCAGATCATTGGGCAGCTGCCCCAGCCGGTTATTGCGATATCGCATGATTTGGCAATGCTTGAGACCTTTGAGCGCGTGCTGGTGATTGACCAGGCGTCCATTCAAGCTGATGGCCCAGCCGCCGAGGTGCTACCTTGGTATCGAGCACGTTACGCATGAGTTTATTGAATCAGACACTCGAGGTCTCGGCCAAGGGTACTTGGTTGCACCGCTGGCCGGCAGGCTTAAAGCTGCTGTCTTTATTCTCGTTGGGCACAGCCTTGGTATTGACGGATCACATTTTCATATTGGGGGCTAGCGCCGTTGTGGCTGGCTTGGTTTGCCTCAGTGTTCACTGGCCGCCTTTTATGCGGGGGTCAGCCTCAAGCACAAGGTCATCGGTCTTTTTGTGGCCACTGATCACGCTGATGGCCATCGTCGCGTATATCGGTTTTGTTTCAGGCTTCGAACACGCATTGGTTGTGCTTTGCCGTTTGTTGGCTTTGTTGCTATTTGCTATTTCGGTGATGGCAACCACGAGCGTGACTGCTATGATGGCAGTCGTCGAAAAGTTTTTGCAGCCATTTGATCGCTGGGGCTGGATACGGGCTGATAAAGTCGCGCTGATGTTTGGTATTTCACTGCGTCTGATGCCTGTTTTGTTGGAGCAGTGGCATGAGATCCGTGAGGCACAAGCGGCCCGTGGTCACCGTGCCAGCCCCTTGGCGCTACTGGTGCCGATGTTGGTGCGCACGCTACAAAGGGCTGCTGAGATGGCTGACGCCATTGATGCCCGCGGCGGATCCTCAGCGCGTTAAACCGTGATCTTGTGTGATCGACACAGAATGAACCATTAATTTTTTTGGGAGTAAACCTTGAATTCGACCAACAAATCGCCACGTTTGGCGCTGACAACACAACAAATGGTGCGAGCGGCGCTATTCACCGCTTTGGTGATCGTGTTTGCCATCATCCCACCATTGCCGATGCCGTTTGTGCCCGTACCCTTAACCCTACAGACGCTGGGCGTGATGTTGGCTGGTTTGATTTTGAGTCCGCGCTTGGCGGCTTTGGCCATGTTGCTTTACGTGGTGCTGGCTTTGGTTGGGTTCCCGGTGTTGCCAGGCGGGCGTGGTGGACTGGCTGTTTTTGCGGGGCCAACCGGTGGTTTTATCCTTGGTTTTATTCCAGGGGCTTTTGTGGTTAGTTGGTTGGCCGCACGCAACCAGAGTGAAACCACGACCGCCGCCATGATCGCCCGTAATTTTGGGGCGGCCGTTTTCGGTGGCGCCATTGTGGTCTACGCTATTGGTGTGCCTTGGCTGGCCATGGTCACTGGCATGTCCATGGATCGCGCGCTCATGGCGGTGGTTGTTTTTTTGCCGGGTGACTTGGTCAAGGCCGTCATCGCCACCATCGTGGCCTTGAGGGTGGCCAAATTGCAAATCATTAACAATCCCTAGCAGGGTTTGGGTGAGGCCGGTCAACAAACCATCGGCCACAAAACAAGCTATGGCCTGATGAGCTGACCGACGGCGGGCCAAATTTCACTGGCATGTGACACGATCGTGTCGGCTTGCCACGTGTGAACGGGGTGCTCATCGCCGCAATAGCCATAGGCTGCAGCAATTGAGGCCATGCCTGCCGACTTGGCTGCTTGAATGTCCCGCAGATCGTCGCCAATATAAACACAACGATCGACCTCAAAGCCCACGGTTTTGGCGGCATGTTGAAGTGGCAGGGGGTGGGGTTTGGCATAAGCCACCGTGTCACCGCACACCAGTACCGCACAATCTGGCAAATCAAGCCATTTGACGATGGGTTCGGCGTATCGGGTGAGCTTGTTGGTGACAATGCCCCACTGCATACCGGCTAATTTAATTTGTTCAAGTAACTCGGGGATACCCTCAAACAGCTGGGTATTGATGGTGCTGTTTTTTTCATAATCCGCCAAAAACTCGGTTTTGGCGGATTCAAATGTGGGATGGTCGGCATCAATGCCCAAAGAGGCCTTGACCATGCCGCGGGCGCCCATTGACACATGGGTACGCAATACCGAAACCGGCATTGGCTCTAAGCCTCTTTTTTCGCGTTGGCGATTGGCTGACATGGCCATGTCAGGGGCCGTATCGGCAAAAGTACCATCAAAATCAAACAGAATCAGCGTTGTCATCGAACTCGCCTTAAGGGTTAAAACAATCAACGCCGATTGTACGGTTTAGCCGCCGTGTGTTGCCACCTCGTTGTGGTTTGTGCTCAAGTAGTGTTGCAAAGCATTGACCACAACGGTGTTCAATGAGGTTTTTTCTTGTTGCGCACGCAAAGCCGCCGATTTGTGAAGGCCTGGTGCGACACGCACGTTGAACTGACCCCTGAAAGGGCGTTCAGGCGCTCGCTTATCAGCCTCACAGCTTTTGAGGTATTGCAAAATAGCCGCCTCAAAAGCAGGCTGTAGCTCACTGACGGTCAGCGCTTCATAGGTGACATCTTGGTTGATAAAAAGCGCTCGGCCACGCAATACGCCATCGGACAAAGAGGGTTCGATTGAGCCGTAATAGCCTTTGTGAAACAGAAGAGGTGATTTCATGGATGAGCAAAGCCTTTTGTTATTTGTTGTCAAAAAGGCAATGATTTTATAACAAATGCTTAGCCTTTGCCAGTGAAACGCGCCAGAGTTCAAGCACGTGTTCAACGGTCTGTTCAACGGTGAGCGCCGATGAGTCCAGCGCATGGGCATCATCGGCCGGTTTCAAGGGGGCGACAGTGCGTTGCATGTCGCGTTCGTCACGCTTTTGTAGATCGAGAAAGACGGCTTGCTCATCGGGGCATTCGCCACGTTCTCTTAATTGATGGCAACGGCGCGCTGAGCGTGCGTGGACATCAGCCGTCAAAAAAACCTTTAACGGTGCATCAGGGAACACCACCGTTCCCATGTCGCGACCATCAGCCACTAAGCCAGGGTTTTCTCTAAAAGCCCGCTGGCGATCAAGCAAAGCCTCTCGCAATGCCGGGTGCGGTGCCAAACGAGACGCCAAGTCGCCGACGTGCTCTTGACGGATCATTTCGGTGACATCTTTGCCCGACATGAACGTCTGGGGTCCGGCAAATGTGACATCCATGCGGCGCGCCAAGAGCGCCACTTGATCGATGTCGTTGGCATCTGCGTTGCGATCCAAAACCGCCCAAGCCGCCAATCGGTAAAGCGCACCACTGTCTAGGACGTGCCAACCCAAAGCCAAAGCAACACGCTGGGCTATGGTGCCTTTTCCCGAAGCGGTGGGACCATCAATGGTGATGACTGGGGTAGCAATAGATGGCTTAATCATGTGACGAGACGGTGATATTGGTCAAAATAGTCAGGAAAGGTCTTGGCCACACAACCAGGGTCTTCGATGGTGATAGGCACTGGCCCAAAAGTGGCCAGAGAAAAACACATGGCCATACGATGATCATCGTAAGTGTGGATGGTTGCGGGGCGCCAGGCATCGCTGGCGATCGGGTGAACGGTTAGCCAATCTTCGCCTGAGCTGACTTTTGCGCCAAGTTTGCGCAGTTCGGTCGCCATGGCGTGGATGCGGTCAGTCTCTTTGACTCGCCAACTACCGATGTTGCGCAAAGTGCAGGGTCCATCAGCATAAATCGCCAACACCGCCGCTGTCATCGCCGCATCTGGGATCAAGTTGAAGTCTTGGTCAAAGGCATGAAGCCGCTCCCCAGCCCAGACTGCTCGCCCGCTAACGCTTATCGTCTGTGCGTCATCATTGACTGTGGCGCCCATGTGGGTGAGGGTGTCGACAAACCGAACGTCGCCTTGGATACTGTCTTGACTGACGCCTAAGACACTGATTGGGCCTTGGCCAATAAGGCCTAGAGCCAAAAAATATGAGGCTGACGAGGCGTCACCTTCAACGGTTATTTCATTCGGTGAGGTGTAATGAGCGTTTCGGTCGATATGAAACGACAGGTTGCCTGCCGCCTCTTCAAGTGCGGTGACTCGGACACCGAAGCGCGCCATTAAATTAATCGTGATGTTGATGTAGGGCTTGGAAATCAGTTCGCCCACCACTGCAATGGTAAGGTCTTGGCCAGTTTGGGCCACGATGAGCGGTGATGCCATTAATAAAGCAGTCAAAAACTGACTTGAGACTGCACCGTTGACTTGGACGCGGTGGCCAGAGGCTTTTGAAGCGCCGATTGCCAAAGGCGGGTAACCCGGATTACCCAAGTAGTCGATGCGTGCACCGAGTGCCACCAGCGCATCAACGAGGTCACCAATCGGTCGCTCGTGCATGCGGGCCACACCACTGAGGGTGTAATCGCCACCGGCAAAAGCCAAGGCCGCAGTCAGTGGGCGAAACGCCGTCCCAGCATTACCCAAAAACAAAGTCGCTTTCTTGTTGGTAAAAAGTCCGGGGCTTGTTATTCGCACTGCGCTCTGGCCCACATGCTCGATTGTGACGCCCAGCGTATCGAGTGCTTCAAGCATCACACGGGTATCGTCCGAATGTAAGATACCGTCAATACGGGTGGTTCCCACACACAGGGCGCTTAACAGCAGTACTCGATTGGAGATGCTTTTTGAGCCGGGTAAGCTGATTTGTCCGCTCGCATGCTGCGCCGGCGCTAGGGTCAAACGATCAAGTAGGGTCATGCCCTTGCTCCCCACGAAAGACACCCTTACCCCACTGTCGTCTGACTTGTGCGCTTTGCGTGAGCATGGACTCTATCCAGGCCGTGTCGTTGGCGCGTAAGGCTAACTCGGCTTGATTCAATAGGTCTTGCAGGTCGCTGATTTGTCGCAGCATCGCCTCGCGGTTGGCTGCAAAGATATCGCGCCACATTTCCTCAGAACCTTGCGCGATACGAGAAAAGTCACCAAATCCAGCACCCGCCATGGCCAAACAAGTGGCGGCATTGGGTTGCTTGGCCACATGGGCCACATACAAACTGGCCAACCAGTGTGGCAAGTGACTGATTGAAGCCAACACTTCGTCGTGTACGATTGCGTCGAGCGTTTTTAAATCAGCGCCGCAGGCCAGCCATGCCTCTCGGACGTACGACACATCGCTGGGTTGATTCTCCGCTAGGGGGCAAATCACCACCTGACGACCCACATACAGGTCTGGGCGAGCCGCTTGTGGACCAGATTCGTGCGAGCCTGCCACGGGGTGGGCAGGAACAAACTGAGCGACTTTGGCGCCTAGTGCACGACGGGCCGCCACCACCACATTGCCCTTGGTGCTGCCACCGTCGGTGATGCGTGCCCGTTGATTCAAATTTGGTGCCAGCGCTTCAAAAATAGCCTCAAATGAGCCTACGGGTGCTGAAATCATGATCAGGTCGGCGCAGCCCGCGGCCTCTTCAAAAGTGGCCACTCGGTCAATCACCCCGAGTGCTTGGGCGTGCTCAAGGGTGGTTGGACGCCGACCCACGCCAATGACTTCATTGACCACGCCCGCTTTCTTAAGCGCCAAAGCAAAGGAACCACCGATTAGACCGACGCCGACGATGGCAAGCGTGCCGATGCGAAAGCCTGTCTGCTCAGGGGTCATGTCGGTTCCGTTCGCTCTGCCAATATTGCTTTGAGTGCTTCGATGAAACGGGCGTTTTCGTGCTCAAGCCCGATCGACACACGCAGCCAATCAGGCAGACCGTCTGAGGGCACCGGGCGCACAATCACGCCACGCTTCAGAAGCGCTTGGTTAATGCCAGGGGCATCATCAAATTTCACCAACACAAAATTGGCGAAGCTTGGCACGTAAGTCAGACCCATCTGGTCTAGCGCTGATTGCAGTTGGCGCTTACCGGCATCATTGACCGCGGCGCTTTTGGCTAAAAACGCATCATCAAACAAAGCCGCGGTCGCAGCGGCTTGTGCGAGTGTGTTGACGTTAAAGGGTTGACGCACTCGCGCCATCAATTGGGTCAGGGTGGGTTGCGTGATGCCATAACCGACCCTCAGACCTGCAAGGCCGTATGCCTTAGAAAAACTGCGCGACACCACCAAATTGGCAAAGCGCTTGACCAACGCAATGCTGTCAACGCGATCTGACACGGGTAGGTATTCGTTGTAGGCTTCATCGAGCACTACCGTCACAGCGGTGCCGTGGCGCTGTTCAACGGACGCTAAAAAGCGTGTCACGGCTTCGTTGGATAAAAAGGTGCCCGTTGGGTTGTTGGGATTGGCGATAAAAACCAAACGGGTGTTGGGGGCGATGGCTTCTAGCATGCCATCCAAGTCATGCCCAAACTCACGAGCAGGCACTACGATGTGCTGTGCGCCACGCGCTTGGGTTGCCAGGCGATACACCACAAAGGCGTACTGGGAATAGACAGCGGAAAAGCCAGGCTCAAGCAACGCCATGCCAGCGAGTTCTAGTATGTCGTTAGAGCCATTGCCAATCGTGATCCAGTCAGCGGGCACATCAAATCGTTGCGAGATGGCTTGTTTTAAGTGGTAACCGCCCGGATCGGGGTAGCGCTCAAGCCCGGCCAGAGAGGCTTCGATCGCCTGCTTGGCCGCTGACGACATACCCAAGGGGTTCTCGTTAGAAGCCAGTTTCACCACCGTTGCTGGATCAAGGCCAAGCTCGCGCACCAAGTCTTCAATTGGCTTGCCAGGCACATAAGGCTGGATGTCTTTGATGTGGGCGGGGGCCACCAGTGTTTTTGCGTGATCGCTCATTTCTGCCTCGTTCTTACTGCCTTGGATAGGAACCCAGAATTTTTAGGAAGGCACAGCGCGCACGCAATTGCTCAAGCGCCCGGGCCACAGCAGGCTCTTGCTGATGGCCTTCGACGTCGACGTAGAAGTGATACTCCCACTGTCCTGTCCGAGCGGGACGTGACTCAAAGCGTGTCATTGAAACGCCATTATCAGATAACGGTGCCAACATTTTATAAACGGCGCCGGCCTCATTTGGAACCGCTAGGATGAGGCTGGTTTTGTCATGCCCACTGGGTAAGGTTTCGATCGAACCGACAGCCAAGAAACGTGTTCTGTTTAAGGGGTCGTCTTGAATGCCTTCAGCCGCGATAGTTAGACCCCATGCCCGCGCGGCGATTTCGCTGGCAATGGCGGCGACCGTGGGATCTGAAGCAGCGATGCGGGCAGCCTCAGCATTGCTCGCGACGGGCTCACGCGCCAAGGTGGGGTGGTTCATGCCGAGCCAGTGCTGGCATTGTGCCAATGCCTGAGGATGGGCCAGAACGCGGGTCACACCATCCATGTTGCCGGACTGGCTCAACAAACAGTGCCGAATCAAAATAGAGTGTTCGCCCACAATGCGCAGCGGCGTATTCAGTAACAAGTCCAACGTACGGTTGACAGCCCCCTCGGTCGAGTTTTCGACGGGAACGATGCCCACGTGTGCACCTTGCGATTCAATGGTTCGAAAGACTTCATCAAAGTTGGGGCAGGGCACACCGGTGATGGCTTGACCCATATACTCAAAGGCGGCTTGCTCAGAAAATGAACCTGCCGGTCCCAAATAGGCCACTCGAATATCTTGTTCGAGGCCGCGACATACCGAAATGATTTGCGACCAAATGGCTTGAACGCCGGGTGTCGTGACTGGTCCTGGATTTTTGGTCTGCAGCGTGCGAATGACTTGCGCCTCACGTTCTGGCCGAAAAACTGGCCCTTGGGCGTGGTGTTCATGCTTAAGGTCACCCACGGCTTGCGCTGTTTTGGCGCGCTCATTGATGAGGCCTAAGATTTCGAGGTCTAAGCGATCAATTTTTTCGCGTAAGGGTTGCAGCTTATTTTGTAGTTCTTTATCCATGCTCGCGTTCGAACGATTTAAGATAGTCGGTTAAGGCCAACACGCCCTGAAGCGTCATGGCGTTATAGATAGAAGCTCGCATGCCCCCCACCGTCTTGTGGCCTTTGAGTTGATGCAAACCAGCGGCCATAGCACCTTTCAAAAAGGTGGTGTCTAATTCTGGATCTGGCAAAAAGAAAGGCACATTCATTCGGGATCGGAAAGCAGGATGAACCGGTGTTTGATAGAACGAGGATTGATCCAAAAAGTCGTAAAGCGCTTCGGCCTTTTGTTTGTTTTTGGCTTCAATACTTTCCAAGCCACCAAGAGACAACAGCCACTTGAACACCAAACCAGCAACATAGATGGCGTAGGTGGGTGGGGTATTAAAGCGAGAGCGCTCTCGAGCCACATTGGCATAATCAAAGGCCGATGGACAGATTGGCAAAGCGTGACCGATCAAGTCGCGACGGACAATCACCACCGTGACGCCAGCCGGCCCGGCGTTTTTTTGCGCACCGGCATAAAGCATGCCAACATGGCTGAAATCAATCGGGCGCGATAAGAAATGAGAGGATGCATCAACCACCAGCGGCACGTTAGGTGAGTCAAGTTCGACAGGGCTGGGCCACTGCGTGAACTCAACGCCACCGATTGTTTCGTTGCTGCAAAAGTGTAGGTAAGACGCATCAGATCGGACTTGCCAGTCAGAGACTGGGGGCACCCATGTGAAGGCATTCCATTGGCGTCCAATATCCTGCCACACGCTTTCGCTGCTGGCAGCGATGCAAACATCGCCGTATTTCTTGGCTTCTTTGAAGGATTTACTCGACCAGCTGCCAGTGATAACGTAATCGGCTCGCGGCTGACCCGAACGACTGATGAGGTTCAGTGGCACGATGGCATTCTCAGCAGTGGCGCCACCTTGCATAAAAAGCACGGCATAGTCGTCACCGATACCCAGTAGCTCACGCAGATCAGCTTCAGCTTCGTCGCAGATTTGGGTAAACGCTGAGCCGCGGTGACTCATTTCCATGACGGACATGCCACTGCCGTGCCAGTCAAGCATTTCTTGGGCAGCCTGGGTCAGTACCGCCTCAGGTAATACGGAAGGACCCGCCGAGAAATTCCACGGGCGCGCGATCATGACTCAGTGTCACCGACTTCGGGTGTCGTATCACCAGCGGCACCGGGCGCTTCTGGGGGTTCAGGTGTCTCTAATCCATCGATTGCCTCTTCGCCGTTGGTGTCAGCATCGCGCTCAACCACCCGACGCACACCCGATAAGCGGCTGCCATCATCAACGCTGATTAAGGTGACGCCTTGTGTGGCTCGACCCATTTCACGAATTTCGTCAACACGTGTACGAACCAGCACACCGCCAGTGGTAATTAACATGATTTCATCGGCCTCGCTCACCAGAACAGCACTCACGACTTTGCCGTTTCTTTCAGAGGTTTGGATCGCAATCATGCCTTTGGTGCCACGACCATGGCGAGTGTACTCACCAATCGGCGTGCGCTTACCAAAACCGTTTTCAGTGGCAGTCAGCACGGACTGCGACTCATCATGCGCCACCAACATGGCAATGACTTCTTGGCCCGGTTCTAAGGACATGCCGCGAACGCCCCGTGCGTTGCGTCCCATTGGGCGCACATCGTTTTCTTGAAAGCGAACCGCTTTGCCCGAATTGGAGAACAGCATAACGTCATGTTGACCTTCTGTGAGTTCAGCGCCAATAAGGTAATCGCCTTCATCTAGATTAACGGCGATGATGCCGGCTTTGCGAGGATTGGCAAAATCTGACAGTGGGGTCTTTTTAACCGTCCCGCGAGAGGTCGCCATGAAAACGGTTTGATCATCGCTGAAGGCCTTGACAGGCAAGATAACCGTGATTTTTTCGCCATCCACCAAGGGGAACATATTGACGATTGGCCGGCCGCGCGACGTGCGAGTGCCTTGTGGCACTTCCCAGACTTTTAGCCAGTACAAACGGCCGCGATCGGAGAAGAACAGCAGGTAATCGTGCGTATTTGCGATGAACAGCTGGTCGACCCAGTCGTCCTCTTTGGTCGCTGTGGCTTGCTTACCTCGACCCCCGCGGCGTTGAGACCGATATTCAGACAGCGGTTGGCTCTTGATGTAACCGGTGTGAGAAAGCGTCACCACCATATCGGTTGGGGTGATGAGGTCTTCGGTGTAAAGCTCTGTGGCGTTGTGCTCGATGCTTGAGCGACGCGCATCCTTGGTGTTGATCGAGAACTCAACACGAATCGCCTCAAGTTCTTCGGAGATGATGGTGGTGATACGCTCGGGTCGGGCAAGAATGTCGAGCAAGTCGGAAATGGTGTCCATGACTGACTTGTATTCGTTAACAATTTTGTCTTGTTCGAGCCCTGTCAAGCGCTGCAAACGCATGTTCAAAATTTCTTGGGCCTGAATGTCGCTTAAGCGATAAAGACCCTCGGCCTGCAGTCCAAAGTTTGGCGAAAGAGACTCGGGCCGGTAAGCGGCTCGGCCACCGGCTGTTTCACCATCGGCACGCGAAAGCATGTCTCGAACCACTGAGGAGTCCCAAAGACGTGCCATCAGTGCTTGACGCGCCACCGGTGGGGTTGGGGCCGCCTTGATAATGGTGATGAATTCGTCAATATTGGCAAGCGCAACGGCCAAGCCCTCTAAGACGTGACCGCGCTCGCGCGCCTTGCGCAGCTGGAATACCGTGCGTCGTGTGACAACCTCACGGCGGTGAAACAGGAAATATTCCACCATTTGTTTGAGATTGAGCAAGCGTGGCTGGCCATCAACCAAAGCCACCAAATTCATGCCAAAGGTGTCTTGTAACTGTGTGTTTTTGTATAGGTTATTGAGCACAACTTCAGGCACTTCGCCGCGCTTAAGTTCGATAACCAAACGCATACCGTCTTTGTCTGACTCATCGCGGATATCTGAGATGCCTTCGATCTTCTTTTCGTTGACCAACTCAGCCATGCGCTCTTGCAAGGTCTTTTTATTCACCTGGTAAGGCAGCTCATCGACAACGATCGATTGCCGGTTGCCTTTTTCCATGTCTTCAAAGTGCGTCTTGGCACGCATGATGACGCGACCTCGACCGGTTCGATAACCCTCACGCACACCACTCATGCCGTAAATAATGCCGCCGGTGGGGAAGTCTGGGGCCTTGATGAGCTCAATTAACTCATCGATTGAGCAATCGGGGTTGCGCAACGCGTGCAAGCAGCCATCAATGACCTCAGCCAAGTTGTGAGGTGGAATATTGGTGGCCATACCCACGGCAATGCCTGAACTGCCGTTGACCAGCAAATTAGGCAGTTTCGAGGGTAAAAGTAACGGTTCGTGCTCACTGCCGTCGTAGTTGGGGCCGAAATCGACAGTTTCTTGGTCAATGTCCGCTAACAACTCATGTGCAATTTTCGACAGGCGAATTTCGGTGTATCGCATGGCAGCAGCGCTGTCACCATCGATTGAGCCAAAGTTACCTTGGCCGTCAACAAGCATGTAGCGCAATGAGAAGTCTTGGGCCATACGAACGATGGTGTCATAGACCGCTTGGTCACCATGAGGGTGATACTTACCAATCACATCACCGACAATACGAGCCGATTTTTTGTAAGCTCGGTTCCAATCGTTATTTAATTCATGCATAGCGAACAGAACTCGCCGATGCACGGGTTTAAGACCATCGCGAACGTCAGGCAGTGCCCTACCAACGATCACGCTCATGGCGTAATCGAGGTAACTTCGACGCATTTCGTCTTCTAAAGATATCGGGAGTGTTTCCTTGGCGAAGGAATCCATATAGGGCGCAACCAAAATCGAGGATTATCAGACCGGGGCGACCACGCGCCGAGCGGGACGTGAAACAAACGTTACATTCTACACGCCAAGGTGAAACTTCATGTGGTTTGGTATCGATGGACGACTTTTGTGGGGTTGGTTGATCGGATGCAAAACCTGAAATCTTGACCCAGTCCTAGAATAGAAAAAGTTCCCGCCTAAACAAATTTATTTGCTGTGAGCACTCATTTAGGCCCCTGAGTGTTGTCAAAACCCAACAAGAAAAGGCTTGATTCCGTAAAAATGCGTCTATACGAGGCGACTAATGCGTGATGAGGCTAGTAAATTGATGGAAATGCCTTAAGATTCAATTCAACACGCAGGAAAACCAGTGTGTAATTCCTTTAATCTGCTCTTAGCGTTGTTATCCTGGCCCCGTTTTCTGAATTACGGCGGGTGTTCGCTGCGAGACAATTTTCAGCTACAACCTCAACGAGGAGAAATATGAACAAGCCCTCAAAAATCGCATTGGCTTTAGCCATTGCCGCCGTAACAGCTTCAGGTGCGGCATCTGCGCAATCAAATGACAACTGGCGCAACAACTTTGGCGACGTATGGCGCAGTAACTACGGCCTGTGCTGGCAAGACAATTTCTGGACCCCTGCAACTGCTGATCCAGCATGCGTAGAAAAGAAAAAATCAGCGCCTGTTGCCAACAAAGTTGTGTTTAATGCTGACACATTCTTTGATTTTGACAAATCCAACCTGAAGCCTGAAGGCCGACAGTTGCTTGATCAAGTCGCCAAACAAGTTAATTCTATTGCCCTTGAGACAGTGATTGCCGTTGGGTATACCGATTCGATCGGTTCGGATCAGTACAACATTGGCTTGTCCAATCGCCGCGCTAACGCCGTTAAGGCTTACTTGGTTTCCAAGGGCGTTGATGCCAACCGTGTCTACACGGAAGGTAAGGGCAAAGCTGACCCAATCGCTTCGAACGCAACGGCTGATGGCCGCGCAAAGAACCGTCGGGTTGAAGTTGAAATCGTCGGTAGCCGCAAGTAATTCGGTGATAACGATTTAAAAGAGCCTCCTTCGGGAGGCTTTTTTAATTAGGGCATGGGGTTTTTGATTCCTTTGAGCCATGATCTGAGACAATTATGGCTCATCAGAAGGTAAGAACCATGGCTCAAACAGAAACAAACCCAGCGGCTGAACCTATTCAAAACGTTGATCCCGCTGAAATTGAAAAATTTAGTGCCTTGGCATCGCGTTGGTGGGATCCCAATAGTGAGTTCAAGCCCTTGCATGTGATCAATCCATTGCGCTTGGCATGGATCAAGTCCTTGATCAATCCCGCTGATGTGTCCGCTGCTCTGGTTGGTCAGCGAATTGTTGACGTGGGTTGCGGTGGTGGCATTTTGGCTGAAGCCATGGCTTTGAGCGGTGCCGATGTTACAGGTATCGATTTGGCTGATAAGTCACTGACCGTCGCTAAGCTTCATAGTCTTGAGTCGGGTGTTCGAGTCAATTACCGCAAAATCAGTGCTGAAGAATTGGCCGATGAACAAAGTGAGCAGTACGACATTGTGGCTTGTATGGAGATGCTAGAACATGTACCAAATCCTGCCTCTGTTGTTCAAGCATGCGCCGATCTGGTCAAGCCGGGTGGTTGGTTGTTTTTTTCAACCTTGAATCGCAACCCAAAGTCATATCTTTTTGCCATTATCGGTGCTGAGTATGTCTTAAAGCTCTTGCCTAAAGGCACGCATCAGTGGGAAGCCTTTATCAAACCCAGCGAATTAGCAGAAGCTTGCCGAGCGGCCGGTTTGGACATCGTGGCTTTCAATGGCATGACATACAACCCTTTCTCTAAGACCTACAAACTGAGTCGGGATACCAGCGTTAACTATATGGTAGCAGCCCGCAAAGCCGTGCTCTGAGTGGGATGCTTTGCAAATCTAGGTTGTAGGCTATTTTTTATTGATTTTGAGCTAAGCGCTTGATCGAGCACGGAATTTTTATGTTATGCTCATCGGCTAACTAAATTTTTTGTGTTTTTTGAGAGTAATTTCTTGTTTAGTCGCACATTTTGACGGACAGCGGGCAGTTCTCGTGGTCTTAGACGGCAGCAAGAAACTCGAAACGGTACAGTCAGTTTGGTTTGATGACAGCGTCCATTGAATGTTGTATCCAAAGAATAAGCATTCGGTGGTTTTATTTAACACCGCCCGGGTAAGTCGGGCGAGAACCTGGATCAGCCGATCCCCTGGAAACTTTTTACATGTCAATTGAATCCTCTAATGCGCTCTTAACAGGCGAAGTCAGTTTCGCCGACCTCTTTGCTGAAAGTATCAAAAAGCAAGATATGAAATCCGGTGAAGTCATTTCAGCGGAAGTTGTGCGAATCGATCATAACTTTGTGGTGGTGAACGCCGGTTTAAAATCCGAAGCCTTGATTCCTCTCGAAGAGTTTCTAAACGACCAAGGTGAGCTTGAAGTTCAGCCTGGTGACTTCGTGTCTGTGGCCATCGATTCGCTGGAAAATGGTTATGGCGATACCATCTTGTCGCGTGACCGTGCCAAACGTCTTTCAGCTTGGTTGTCATTAGAAAAAGCATTGGAAAGCAATGAGTTGGTGGTCGGAACGATAACCGGCAAAGTCAAAGGTGGCCTGACCGTGATGACCAACGGTATTCGTGCCTTTTTGCCAGGCTCATTGGTTGATGTGCGTCCCGTTAAAGACACCACGCCATACGAAGGCAAAACCCTTGACTTTAAAGTCATCAAGCTTGACCGCAAGCGCAACAACGTGGTTGTGTCGCGCCGCGCTGTGCTTGAAGTCAGCATGGGCGAAGAGCGTCAGAAATTACTCGAAAACCTCAAAGAGGGCGCCATTATCAAGGGCGTCGTTAAGAACATCACCGATTACGGTGCGTTTGTTGACCTTGGCGGTATCGATGGTCTGCTACACATCACTGACATGGCTTGGCGTCGCGTTCGTCACCCATCCGAAGTGTTAGCGGTTGGTCAAGAAATCGAAGCAAAAGTACTGAAATTTGACCAAGAGAAGAGCCGTGTGTCCTTGGGTGTCAAGCAGCTTGGCGAAGACCCATGGGTTGGTCTGGCTCGCCGCTATCCACAGGGCACCCGCCTGTTTGGCAAAGTGACTAACTTGACCGATTACGGCTCGTTCGTTGAAGTCGAAGCGGGGATTGAAGGATTGGTTCACGTTTCTGAAATGGATTGGACCAACAAGAACGTTGACCCACGCAAAGTGGTGACGCTTGGTGAAGAAGTTGAAGTGATGGTTCTTGAGATCGACGAAGATCGTCGACGGATTTCATTGGGCATGAAACAGTGCCGTCAAAATCCATGGGAAGAGTTTGCAACCAACTTCAACCGCGGCGACAAGGTTAGCGGTGCCATCAAGTCAATCACTGACTTCGGCGTGTTTGTTGGATTGCCAGGTGGTATTGATGGTTTGGTGCACTTATCCGATTTGTCATGGGCCGATACCGGTGAAGAAGCGGTTCGCAACTTCAAGAAAGGTGACGAGCTTGAAGCGGTGGTCTTGGCCATTGACACCGATAAAGAGCGTATTTCGCTGGGGGTCAAACAACTTGAAGGCGATCCATTCAATAATTTCGTATCCACGCATGACAAGGGTGCCGTTGTTCAAGGGACCGTCAAGACCGTCGATGCCAAAGGTGCTGTTGTCACGTTATCTCTAGAGGTTGAGGGTTATCTGCGTGCCTCTGAAATGGCATCAGGTCGAGTCGATGACGCAACAACGGTCATGAAAGAAGGTCAAGAGATCGAAGCCATGATCGTGAATGTTGACAAAAAGACCCGCTCGATTCAGCTCTCAATCAAGGCCCGCGATAATGCAGGCACGGCAGGTACTTTGCAGAGAATGTCTGAGGCTGGTGCCAGTTCTGGCACAACCAACCTGGGTGCTTTGCTGAAAGCCAAGTTGGATCAAGCCAAAGACGATGAGTAAATTGACTTGGGATCCTGCGCGTTGTGACTAAGTCAGAACTCATTGCGGCATTGGCGGCAAGCCACCCACAGCTTGTCGCCAATGATGCTGACATCGCCGCTAAAACCATCATTGACGCCATGATTCAGTCATTGGCTGACGGTCATCGTATCGAGATACGTGGCTTTGGCAGTTTTGCATTGTCACAACGGGCACCTCGGATTGGTCGCAATCCCAAGACTGGCGAGAAAGTCATGGTGCCCGGTAAAGTGGTTCCCCATTTCAAAGCAGGTAAGGCATTGCGTGAAAGCGTTGATGGCCTCAAAGACCAGTAAGCCTCAAAAGCCGCAGGCTTTTTTCGCCAAGCCACCTTGCTGCGTTTCTGACTGTTGTACTCACTGCGTGGGTGGTACATCATGATTTTTGTCACCGGTGCTAACGGTTTTGTGGGTTCTGCACTCTGCACTCGGCTATCTGAGCAAAAAACACCGGTGGTTGCCGCCTCGCGCACCGATGGTAGTACCCGTCATTTGGCGCAATTGCCATATGTGACAGCGTGTTTAGCGCCTGATTTGTTGAGCAGCGGGGCTGAGCAAGAATGGACGTCGGTTCTGGCAGGTTGTGAGGTGGTGGTGCATGCGGCAGCGCGTGTTCACGTCATGAGCACCCACGCTGACGATGCCGCTTTGTTTACCCAAATTAATGTCAACGGGACTTTGACCGTGGCTCGGGCTGCTGTTCGTGCAGGGGTGAGACGGTTTGTTTATCTCAGTACCGTCAAAGTGCATGGCGAGCGCACAGCAATAGGCAAGCCTTTCGTGTTCAATCAAGCGCCCTGTCCTCTTGGCGCGTACGCCATTTCAAAGTATCAGGCTGAACAAGGGCTGCGTGACATCGCCACTGAGACCGGTTTAGAGCTGGTGATCATCCGACCACCTTTGGTCTATGGCCCCGGTGCCAGTGGTAATTTGGCTTTGCTGATGCGCTGGCTAGCCAAAGGGGTGCCGCTACCGGTTGGCGCCATGGATCAAAACGCACGTAGCTTGGTTGGGCTCGATAATCTCGTGGACCTGATGGTGACATCAACTTGGCATCACGCCGCGGCTAATCAAACCTTTTTGGTCAGCGATGATCATGACCTCAGCACGCTTGAACTGGTCCGCCTGATTGCTCAAGCGGGCCGTCTGCCTGCGCGAACCGTCAGCGTGCCAGTACCTATTTTACGTGGCTTGGCTAGCTTGGTCGGAAAGTCTGGCTATGTCGATCGACTGACAGAAAGCCTGCAAGTGGATATTTCGGCGACCAAAGCGCTGCTGGGTTGGTCTGCGCCTGTCAGCATTAGAGACTCGATGGCCCGATTGTTTGAGTCTTGCGCTTGACAATGTGATTCGTGTGTTCAGTGTGGTTCGTTCACGCAAGCCCTTGGATTACAATGAAAAGCATTGGGGCATCGTCAGACGCCATTCATTTGTTTCTCTCAGTGGAGAGTACCCGCCATGCGTTATCTTGCTTGGGCTATCAAACTGGTGGTTTTTGTGTTTGTGGTGTTGTTTGCCTATAAGAACACGACACCGGTCGAGGTTGTTTTTTTTGACGGTATTCTGTGGTCTGATGTGCCGTTAATTGTTGTGATGTTGGTGACATTTGCAGTGGGTGGTTTGTTGGGCGTTGTCATCATGCTGCCAAGCACTTGGCGGGGTCGCCGTGAAGCTGGCCGACTCAAAAAAGACCTCAATAAAGCGCAGTCTTTGGTGAGTCAATCAAAACCGGTTGCGAACGCCACTGACGGCACACCGCTTTGATACGGACTTGGTGAGTTTTTATGGATTTTGAATCCTGGTGGTTGATTCTGTTTCCCCTGCTCTTTGGGCTGGGGTGGATGGCAGCCCGGTTTGATTTTAGGCAAATGCTGTCAGAAACTCGGGCCTTGCCAGACTCGTACTTCAAGGGATTAAACTTTCTTCTCAACGAGCAGCCTGATCGGGCGATAGATGCTTTTATCGAAGTGGCCAAGCTTGATCCTGAGACAACTGAGCTGCACTTCGCGCTTGGCAGCCTGTTTCGTCGACGAGGTGAAATGGAGCGCGCGATTCGTGTCCATCAAAGTCTACTTTCTCGCTCAGACTTACCCGTTCGAGAGCGCGAACACGCGCTGCATGAAATCGCGCAAGATTATCTAAAAGCTGGGATGTTGGATCGAGCTGAGCTGGCCTATAAGGAACTCAGCCATACCCTTTACGAAGAATCATCGAGTCGTGCCCTGGTCCGAATCTACGAATCTGAACACGATTGGCCGAGAGCCATCGAGGCCGTGACGCGCTTGGGCAAATTAACGGGCGAGTCCGTGGCGCAATTGGTGCACTACCACTGCGAAATGGCGCAAGCACGCCTGACACAACAACCCACTGATGTGTCTGCAGCCAAAGCCGCGCTTTTACTGGCTCGCCAGTGTTTGGATGCGACCGGTGACAGCACACACGCCTCCCACGCCCGCGTACTGATGCTGGCCGGCGCTATCGCGCAGGGTGAAGGCGACGGGGCGCTTGAGCGTCAGCATTTGCGTCAAGTCATGAAAGACGCACCTGAGTATGTTGGCCTTGTTGCCGACGAGCTACAGGCAAACTTTCTGTTAACAGACGAATCGCTCGAGCTATTACGCTTGCTGCGGACCCAGTATGGTCTCTACCCCAGTTTGGACTTGTTTGATGTCGTCTTTAGACTCATCAACACTCAAGAGGGCAGCCAAGCCGCATGGGTGTTTGCTGAGCAAGCGCTAACGGTTAATCCGAGCCTATTGGGCTTTGAACATGCCTTACGTGTGAGCGCCAAAACCGAGACGTCGGTTTCTTTGGCGCCAATCGACACAGGCTTGCTACAAAAATTGATCGGTCGACACACCCAACGACTTGAGCGATTTGGTTGCCGCGTGTGCGGTTTTCAGGCGAAAGCGTTCTATTGGCAGTGCCCAGGTTGTCATGGTTGGGAGACGTATCCGCCCCGTCGTTTGGAAGAGTTGCAATGAATCAATTTCCGGCTGAAGCCGTCGCGCGTGTTCGCGTATTGGTGGTGGGTGACGTGATGCTTGACCGCTATTGGTTTGGCGACGTTGACCGTATTTCACCCGAAGCCCCTGTGCCCGTGGTGCGCGTGGCGCGTCGCGAAGACCGCTTAGGCGGGGCTGCCAACGTGGCGCGTAATGCATCCGCGTTAGGCGCACGTGTGACGCTCGCGGGGATTGTGGGACGCGACGAACCTGGGCTGAAGGTTCACGCCATGTTGACTGAGGCTGGTATTGAAACGTGCTTAATTGACGACGATGATCAGCCCACGACACTAAAAATGCGGGTGCTGGGGCGCCAACAGCAAATGGTGCGGGTTGACTTTGAGCAGACGCCGTCGGCTCAGTGCGTGGGACGTCTGAATGAGACAGTGTTGTCATTGATTCAAGCCCATGACGTGCTGGTGTTGTCAGACTATGCCAAAGGCGCACTTGAAAATGTGGCGCAGTTGATTCAGGCATCCAAAGCATTGGGTGTGCCCGTGCTGGTGGATCCCAAAGGGTCGGACTACAGCCGCTATCATGGGGCGAGCTTGGTTACCCCCAACCGCGCTGAGATGCAACTGGCGGTGGGTCACTGGGTTGACGAAGCGGATCTTGAAAAACGCGCCCAGGGCTTACGCGAGCAGTTGTCCTTGCAGGCCTTGCTGGTGACGCGTTCTGAACAAGGCATGTCGCTCTTTATTCAGGGGGCTCGATTCGATGTTGCGGCTCAAGCACAAGAGGTATTTGATGTGTCAGGTGCTGGAGACACGGTGTTGGCGACCTTGGCGGTGATTAAAGCCACTGGCGCCTCATGGGAGCAAGCCATGCAATGGGCCAATAAAGCGGGCGGTATAGTGGTGGGTAAATTGGGCACTTCGACTGTCACTGCGGAGGAATTGGCATGATTGTGGTTACCGGCGCGGCTGGCTTCATTGGATCGAATATCGTGCGTGGCTTAAATGCCCGCGGGGTGACGGATATTCTGGCGGTCGATGACCTAACCGATGGCGACAAGTTCGTTAATTTGGTGGGTTGCCAGATCACCGAGTACTTGGATAAAGACGTGTTTCGTGTGCAAATCTTGGCCGACACGGCACCCCAAATAGAGGCGATTTTTCATCAAGGGGCTTGCTCGGACACCACTGAGCGCAATGGCCAGTTCATGATGGACAATAACTATCGCGTCACTTTAGAGTTGTTTGAATGGGCGCAACGGCATCGCGTGCCGTTCATTTATGCCTCATCGGCTGCCGTCTATGGCGCGGGCCCCAATTACGCCGAGCGGCTCGTCAACGAGCGTCCCTTAAACGTTTACGGCTACTCAAAGTTTCTGTTTGACCAAGTGGTTCGTTCACGCACAGACCAACTGACTGCCCAAGTGGTCGGCCTACGTTACTTCAACGTTTACGGCCCGCAAGAGCAGCACAAAGCGCGGATGGCTTCTGTGGCCTTTCACAATATGAATCAATTTAAAAAAGACGGCCACGTCAAACTGTTTGGTGGTTGGGATGGTTATGTTGACGGAGGACAGATGCGCGACTTTATTTCAGTCGATGACGTGGTTTCGGTCAATCTGCACTTTTTGGATCATCCTGGCGTGAGCGGCATCTTCAATTGCGGCACCGGTCGTGCCCAGCCCTTTAATGATGTCGCCTGTGCGGTGATCAACACGTTGCGTGAAAGCCATCAACAAAAGGCACTGCCCATCAATGAGCTTGTCAGCGAAGGTTACCTGCGCTACGTGGCTTTTCCAGCGGATTTAAAAGGGCGCTATCAAAGCTATACCCAAGCCGACCTGACCGCGCTCAGGCAAGTGGGCTATGACAAACCTTTTAAAGATGTGCAAACAGGCGTCGCTGATTACGTGCGTTATCAGCTTGTGCAAAACCACAATTGATTCTTGTCGTCAGGCGCATCAAACTTTGCGCTTTTAATGACAGGGTCAAGGGGTGGGTGCGATGATCGCAAGGCTTAGAACGATTTTAAAAGTTGGATTTTGTGGTTTTGTGCTGACAGGGTTGGTTCAGGCTGGTACGGTCGATGTCAATGTGGCCACTGTGCAGGTGCTTCAATCTGTTAAAGGCATTGGGGTGGTTACCGCACAGCGCATTGTGGCTGAGCGAGCCAGAGGACCATACGAGTCCTTGGAACACTTATCCGAGCGGTTGCCGGGCATTGGTGCCAAACGAATTCAGAAACTTGAAACAGCGGGTTTGTGTGCGGGCACAACGAAGGTCAGTTGCGCCATGCCGGTGGATCCAGTCGATCAAGCCGTTCCCAAACGTGACCGTGGTGCAGTCGGCAGTGAGGGCGTCACCCCAGCGGTGATCGACCTGCCTTAAAATAGAGCATTAACCAGCCGAGCTGATTGATCGGCTCCAAACGCTTGACACGGAAGCCAACAAGATGAGTACTCATTCATACCCCAGCCTTGAACAAACCGTTGGTCAGACACCTTTGGTGAGACTGCAACGCCTGCCCGGTGAGCTTGGCCAGGGTCGAGGCAATGTCATTTTGGGGAAAATGGAAGGCAACAACCCAGCTGGCTCAGTCAAAGACCGCCCAGCTTTGTCGATGATTGTCGAGGCTGAAAAACGTGGTGAAATCAGTCCAGGCGACACCCTGATTGAGGCCACCAGCGGCAATACAGGGATTGCGTTAGCGATGGTGGCTGCCATGCGTGGCTACAAAATGATTCTCATCATGCCCGATAACCTGTCGCTTGAACGACGCGCCTCGATGACGGCCTATGGTGCTGAGTTGATTCTGACGCCAGCCAGTGGTGGCGGCATGGAACATGCGCGCGATTTGGCCAGCCGCATGCAAAGCGAGGGTAAGGGCAAAGTGCTCGATCAGTTCGCCAATCCCGATAATCCACTGGCCCACTTTAGAACCACAGGCCCTGAAGTCTGGGCGCAGACGGGCGGACGGATTACGCACTTTGTCAGCGCGATGGGCACGACTGGCACCATCATGGGTACTTCGATGTACTTGAAATCACAAAACCCAGCGATCCGCATTGTTGGGGCGCAACCCGCAGAGGGTTCCCAAATTCCGGGTATCCGCAAGTGGCCAGAGGCCTATTTACCCAAAATATATGATCCAGCCCGAGTCGATGAGTTCGAGCTCATTGAGCAAACCGAAGCCGAAGCGATGGCTCGCGCTATGGCCGCACAAGAAGGTATTTGTGCTGGCGTCTCGGCTGCGGGTGCTTTGGTGGCTGCACTGCGGGTGGCCGCTCGTGTCAACAATGCCACGATCGTTTTTATTGTTTGCGACCGGGGTGACCGTTACTTATCGACTGGTCTTTTTAACCAGCCCTAAGGCCCAATGGCGGCGGCTAAATCAGTGACTGCAGCGGCATAAAAGTAGCTGCGATTGTACTGAGTCAAGGCAAAGAAGTTAGGCGTAGCTGTCCGATATTGGGCGGTGTTTTGAGTGGGCATTGGCAGGTCGATAATCCCCAAAGGGTAACCCATCCATGGGGCTGGGCTCATCGTGCCAGGCGCCAGGCTTGCGCCATTGTCTTTGAGTATTGTCCAATCAAGCGTCGGGGTGAGACCGCCGTCAACCAGTGCATGTGGATCGGGCGGTAAATTGACCGGTGCAAAGACCGGCAAACCACCGATCCAGCCATGTATCTGCAAAAACCGACCGACGGAGAAAATCGCATCGGCCACGTTGTTCTCAAGATCCACCGTGGGTTGGTCGGTGGCTGAGGCTGAGAAGGACTTCACGCTGGTGGGCATGAATTGCGGAATGCCCATGGCACCGGCATAGGAGCCGAGTTGGCGCGTGGCGTCAATTTTGCCTTGGTGGTGTAATTCAATCAAGTCAGCAAGCTGCCCTTGAAACATGACCACGCGGTCGGGCCTATTGGGATCGGGGTAATCAAACGACAACGTGGTGATGGCATCCAACACGCGGTAATTGCCCTTGTGCTCGCCGTAGAGGGTCTCTACGCCGATAATGGCCACAATGATATTGGCTGGCACCCCAAAACGATCCTCAGCGAGTGCAAGCGTTTGACGATGCGCTTCAAAAAAAGCACGGCCTTTGCGAATTCGAATGGGCTCTACAAAAATGCCACGATAGCGGACCCAATCGCGAACAGACTTTGCTTGGCCGGGGTCAGGTGGTGCCATCAGGCGGATGGCCATTGGTAGCTTGTTGGCTTGCCCCAATAGGGCAGTAACTGATGGCAATGGAATCTGACGGTTTTGTGAGACTTCAAGCGCAAAAACCTGTACCTCTTCGCGAGACAAGTAGCCGCGGTGATCGTTTGCTGGCACGCTAACAGGGGCGTTTGCTTCAGGCAATGCCTGGGTTGGGTTAGCTCGGGGCGCAGGACTCGCACAACCGGCGGTGAGCGTCATAGCGATTATTAGTTGCAAAAGTCTGAAAGTCTTAGACATAATGACCCCATGGAGACGCTATACATTACACACCCTTTGTGCAAAATGCACGAAATGGGTTCAGGACACCCCGAATGTCCTGAGCGATTGGATGCTATTTCTGATCAGCTGCTGGCGAGTGGCCTGATTAATTATCTCCAATCAACTCAGGCTCAAGCACCAGCCACATTGCAAGCACTAAAACGGGTGCATCTGGGCGATTATCTTGATCGCTTAAGCGCTCAATCGCCCATTGAAGGTTATCGCGAGATTGATGCTGACACCAGCATGAATAGACATTCGCTCCAAGCGGCTGGGTTTGCTGCGGGTGCGGTCATTCAAGCGGTTGATGCGGTGATGGCCGGTCACAGTCAAACGGCTTTTTGTGCGGTTCGCCCACCCGGCCATCATGCCACGCAAAGCCGCGCCCTGGGGTTTTGTTTTTACAACAACATTGCGGTGGCGGCGGCTCATGCCCTAGCGGCTCACAATTTAAAGCGTGTGGCCATTATTGATTTTGATGTGCATCACGGCAACGGCACTGAGGCGATTTTTGCGGGTGATGAGCGGGTGCTGATGTGCAGTTTTTTTCAGCACCCCCTGTTTCCAGGCAGTGGCGTTGACGATCCAGCCGCCAACATGGTGAACATACCGGTGCCGGCTTACACCACGGGCGAGGCAATCAGGGCGTTGGTGAGAGAGAAGTGGTTGCCGCGCCTTCAAGCCCATGCACCTGAAATGGTTTTTATTTCCGCTGGGTTTGATGCCCACCGTGAAGAAGACATGGCTCAGCTAAATCTCGTAGAGTCAGATTTCGCGTGGTTAACCGAGCAAATCGTGGCGGTCGCGGACCGACACGCCCAAGGGCGGGTGATTAGCTCACTCGAGGGTGGATACAACTTATCTGCCTTAGCTCGCAGTGTGGTTGCTCATGTTCGAGCCCTTGCAAAGCTGTAGAATGTGACAACTAGATAGTGATCGACGTTAGCACCCCTTCTTCGAAGCCATCAAATTCAATGGTGACGATACTGACAAAGGGGTTTAAGGATTGCGGCACGCCAGTCTGGGCTGCGTGTTTGATCTGTTTGATGCTTGTCGCTGAATAAAACTTTGGAGAATGGTTCGATGAAGGTACTGGTGCCGGTTAAGCGGGTGGTCGACTACAACGTCAAAGTGCGTGTGAAGTCCGATCAATCGGGCGTGGATATCGCTAACGTCAAAATGTCGATGAATCCTTTTGATGAAATCGCTGTTGAAGAAGCCATGCGACTCAAAGAGAAAGGCACGGTAACGGAAGTCATTGCTGTGTCTTGTGGGGTGGCTCAGTGTCAAGAAACGCTGCGCACGGCCATGGCCATTGGTGCTGATCGCGGTATTTTGGTGCAAACCGATGAAGAGCTGCAGCCGTTAGCGGTTGCGAAGATTCTGAAAGGTATCGCTGAAAAAGAACAGCCTGAGCTGATTATTTTGGGCAAGCAAGCCATTGATGATGACGCCAACCAGACTGGCCAAATGTTGGCAGCACTTTTGGGCTGGCCCCAAGCGACCTTCGCCAGCAAGGTTGAAGTTGCCGACGGCAAGGCGTTGGTAACACGAGAAATTGACGGCGGTCTTGAGATTCTTGAATTGACTTTACCTGCTATCGTGACGACCGATTTGCGCTTGAATGAGCCACGTTACGTCACGTTGCCCAACATCATGAAAGCCAAGAAAAAGCCGCTTGACACACTCACACCGGCTGATTTTGGGGTGGATGCGTCGCCCCGCCTAAAGACGCTAAAGGTAACTGAACCGGCAGCACGGTCAGCAGGCATCAAAGTGCCTGATGTGGCCGCGCTGATTGACAAACTCAAAAACGAAGCAAAGGTGGTGTAATCATGTCTGTCCTCGTTATTGCTGAACACGACAACGCGCAACTAAAAGTTGCCACCTTAAACGTGGTCGCAGCTGCTGCCCAAATCGACAAAGATGTGCACGTTTTGGTGGCTGGTGGTGGCTGCCAAGCCGTGGCCGATGAAGCTTCAAAGCTCGCGGGTGTTACCAAAGTCTTGTTGGCTGACTCACCGGTACTTGCCGACGCGCTGGCTGAGAACGTGGCTGAGCAAGTTTTGGCGGTGGCGGGTGATTACTCACACATTCTGTTTGCGTCCACGGCCGGTGGCAAGAACGTTTCGCCGCGTGTCGCAGCCAAGCTCGATGTGGCTCAAATTTCTGACATCACCGCGGTTATTTCAGCCGATACGTTTGAGCGTCCCATCTACGCGGGTAACGCCATCGCAACCGTACAGTCGTCTGATTCGGTGAAGGTCTTAACCGTACGGACCACGGCGTTTGACGCCTTAACAGCCGCTGGGGGCAGCGCTGAAGTGCAATCGCTGACTGCGGTTGCCGACAGTGGCCGCTCTAAATTTATGGGCCGTGAATTGGCTAAGAGCGATCGCCCTGAGCTTGCCGGTGCTAGCGTGGTGGTTTCTGGCGGTCGCGGTATTGGTAGTGCAGAAAACTTTAAGATCCTTGACCCCTTGGCCGACAAGCTCGGTGCAGCACTCGGTGCCTCACGGGCAGCTGTTGACGCGGGTTATGCGCCCAATGACTGGCAAGTGGGTCAGACCGGCAAGATTGTGGCGCCACAGCTTTACGTGGCGGTCGGCATTTCCGGGGCCATCCAGCACTTGGCGGGCATGAAAGATTCTAAGGTGATTGTGGCGATCAACAAAGACGGCGAAGCGCCAATTTTTGGGGTGGCTGATTACGGTTTGGTCGGTGATTTGTTTGAGGCGGTACCTGAGTTGGCCACCAACCTCTAAACATTTATACCACCACGGACATGGGTCACCTCACAAGGCCATCGCTGAATCACTTTTTGGCGATGGCCTTGCCCATTGCGCGCCAAGCGGGCGCTGAAATCAAGCGCATTTACGCGCAAACGGTGCTTGCAAATTCACCTCAGTTTGTAACCAAATCGGATCAAAGTCCATTAACGGCGGCTGACTTGGCCGCACACCACATCATCGAATCGGGACTGCGTCTGGTCACGCCCGGCATTGCGGTGGTTTCTGAAGAGGGTCAAGATGGCCACGGCATCAGTCGTGAACAATCGACTTTTTGGTTGGTGGATCCGCTTGATGGCACGCGTGAATTTTTGTCGGGCAATGGTGAGTTCACGGTCAACATCGCTTTAATCGTGCAAGGGTGGCCTGTGTTAGGCGTGGTGCTGGTACCCACGACAGGCGAATGTTTTTGGGGTGGTCTGTCTTTTGGGTCTTTTTTTCAAGGGCGTGAAGACCAACAGCCGGTGGCACTGAAAGTGGCCAGTACACGTCCCAACCCGTGGCGCGTTATTGCCAGTCGATCACACTTGAATGACGCGACCGCGGCGTTCGTCGAGCGATTGGGCCAAGTTTCTTTGCTGCAGGCCGGCAGCTCATTGAAATTTTGTCGAATGGCACAGGGCCAGGCGGATATCTACCCGCGATTGAGTCCGACTTGTGAATGGGACACCGCTGCCGCCCAAGCGGTGCTTGAAGGCGCGGGTGGGCATGTGTTTGACCTGAACGGCAAAAGATTGCGATACGGCAAGCCTGAGGTTCTAAACCCATCATTCATTGCTTGCACCGAGCCCTTTGATCACATCACTGAGCTTATTGCGCCACCCAAATGATGTCATCAACGGCAATGCCGATGGCGCGTGCTTGTTTGAGTAGTTCGCTTTTAACGCCCTCGTCAATGACGGGCTGGCGCGCCAGTATCCAAAAGTAGTCCACGTCGGGGCCAATAACCATGGCCCATTGGTAATCGGGATCGAGCGCGGTGATGAAGTAGCCGCCGTAAAAGGGGCCGAAAAACGAGACTTTCAAGGCTCCTTTGTTAGAGCCATCGATCAGCCAAGCTTTGCCAACTGCATCTTTCCAAGCTTGTTTTTTGGTGTTGAAGCCCCGGTTCAAGACTTTGACCGAGCCGTCTGGGTTCATGCTGTATTGCGCCGTGACTTTGATCATGTCGCGTTCAAACGAGTGGTCAAGGCGGGCAATCTCATGCCACTGCCCAAGATAGCGCGACAATTCGAAGGGTGTCACAGGCGTCACGTTGGGCGGCGGCGTGGTGCTGCAGCCAGCCAATAACAGCCCAAACACGATCATCGTCAAAAGTATTAACGAGCGCCAAGGGCTGGCGGCGTTTGTCTGAAAACCCGCACGCGAATCAAATGTTGAGTGAGGCAACACGGCATTGTCCTAAGAAAGGTTGGGCGCAAGGCGCCTGAAAGGCGTGGCATGGGGCAATAAAGGCAATCGTCTGTGTGGCGTTGATGGGTCGTCCCAAGGCCGAACCCGTTTCAGCGTCAACTCCAGAGGCGAGATCAAGCGCCAAGACGTTTGTTTGCCAGGTGTTGACTGCGTCAATCAAGCGTTGAAAGGGTTCAGCAAGCGGGCGACTCAAGCCAATCCCAAAGAGGCCATCGATAACCATGTCGGGTTTTTGTTCGGGTAGCGTGGTGAAGGTTGGCTGGCCCAAGGCTTGCCAATCGGCCAAGGCCTGTAGAGCATCGGCAGGGGATTGCTCAGCCACTAGCGGCATCACAACCGTGACGTGCAAACCGATTGAAAGTAGCAAGCGCGCAGCAACCAGCGCATCGCCGCCATTGTTGCCCGGTCCGACCAAGGCTAAAACTTGACCAGGGGGTGCGCAAATATGCACGGCCCACTCAGCGGCAGCTTGACCCGCGCGTTGCATCAGTGGCAAGCCACGGCCCAAGCTTTGCGCCTCTTTGTCCCTGAGTGCAGCGATGGAGAGGGTCGGTGTGGAGCTGTCGATGGGCGTTGAATATTCAAACAACAATGACGTTCACTTGAGTGGCATGAAAAATGTTGGGCACGACACAAGCTTAACTGAAGCCAGTTATTGGTGCGGAGGTGGGGAGCGCAAACGTTTTCTTTTAACGGTGCTATACTTCTGCTTCTCTAGCGCCCGTAGCTCAGTTGGATAGAGTACTTGGCTACGAACCAAGGGGTCGTGGGTTCGAATCCTGCCGGGCGCGCCAAATCTAAAATAGACGCTTTTAAGCGTCTATTTTTTTGGGTTTTCATTGGATTTTGCCTGTTAGGCAAGGCATGATGGAAATGATATGGTCATCTAAGTGCTGTTAATCTGGCAGCACGGCTCTAGATTAACTTAGCAGGACATCTTCATGAAGATTGCGATTGCGGGAACGGGTTACGTCGGTTTATCCAATGGCGTGTTGTTGTCCCAGCACCACGAGGTTGTGGCACTCGACATTGTGGCTGACAAAGTGGCGATGCTAAATCGCCGGGAAAGCCCCATCATTGATGAAGAGTTAGAGACTTTTCTTAAAACCAAACCTTTGAATTTTCGAGCAACGCTCGACAAGCACGATGCCTATCAAAACGCTGATTTCGTCATCATCGCCACCCCGACCAACTACGATCCCGAGTCGAATTATTTCAATACCGAGTCCATTGAGTCGGTGATTCGCGATGTGATGGCCATCAATCCGTCAGCCACCATGGTAATTAAGTCGACCGTGCCAGTGGGCTACACCGTTCGAACACGCCAGGCGTTGGGTTGTGAGAATCTTATTTTTTCGCCTGAGTTTTTGAGAGAAGGGCGTGCTTTGCATGACAACCTGCATCCCTCCCGTATCGTGGTCGGTGAAAAATCGAAACGGGCCGAAGTATTTGCAGGACTCATGCAACAAGCGGCGATAAAAGAGAATATTGCGGTTTTGTTTACCGACTCAACTGAGGCTGAAGCCATCAAGCTTTTCGCCAACACCTACTTGGCCTTGCGGGTTTCTTACTTTAACGAGCTCGATTCTTATGCCGCAACCCATGGTCTTGACACGCGACAGATCATTGAAGGGGTAGGACTTGATCCTCGTATTGGTACGCACTACAACAATCCTTCGTTTGGCTACGGCGGCTACTGCTTACCCAAAGACACCAAACAATTGTTAGCCAATTATCAAAATATTCCACAAAACTTGATCCAAGCCATTGTGGATTCAAACACCACCCGAAAAGACTTTGTCGCTTTTGATATTATCAAGCGCGACCCTAAGATCGTGGGCGTATACCGCTTGATCATGAAAAGCGGCTCTGATAATTTTCGCTCCTCTAGCATTCAAGGCATCATGAAGCGCATTAAGGCGCGGGGCATCAAAATCATCATCTATGAGCCAACCTTGACTGAAAATGAGTTTTTTAACTCTCCTATTTATGATGATCTTGAGGCCTTTAAGCGCGACGCTGATTTGATTATCAGCAACCGAATGGCAGACCAGATTCGTGATGTCGCCGATAAGGTTTACACCCGTGACCTCTTTGGTAGTGATTAAGCTTGTTGGCTGCCACGTCTTAGCTGTTTCTAATAGGTTGTTTGGCACACAGGACCAGTGGTTGGCAAGCGCGCGTGCTGGTAACCTTTGACAATATGTTGGCCTAGGATCGGCGTTTGAACAGGTCTTAAGCGCACAAAAACAACAAACAGGGGATAACAATGAGCGCAACCTCTCATGAGCTTTGCCCACAGCGCTATTTTGATGACTTCACTGTTGGTGAACGGTTCAATATTCCGTCGCGCACCATGACCGAGGCTTTATTTGCGGCTTTTCAGTTGGCCAGTGGTGATAATCATCCGGTGCACTATGACGTGGAGTACTGCCGTGCTCATGGCATGCCGCACATGCTCGCCCATGGGTATCAGGTGCTGATTCAAAGTGCTGCAGGAGCTGGCTTGTTTCCCCACATGGTGGAGGCATCACTCAAAGCGTTCATCGAACAAAGCTCACGGTTTGTTAATCCTGTGTTTGTGGGTGACACGCTATACCCCAGTTTGACGGTCAGTGAGTTGATCCCAGGTCGCACAACCGGTGTGTTGGTGATGCGCTCGCTGATTACCAATCAACGCCAAGAAACCGTGCTCGAAGGTGAACAGCGGTATTTGTTGCGTAAAAAAACCCAAATTTGAGAGAAATCGCCATGCAACCCTTAAAAGGCATTCGGATCTTGGATTTGAGTAAGGTGCTCGCAGGCCCTTTGTGTGCCCAATACCTTGGCGATATGGGCGCTGATGTTATCAAAGTCGAGCCACCCGTCACGGGCGACGATACCCGCGCATGGTTACCTCAAAAAGGCGGACAATCAGCGACTTTTTTGGCTGTGAATCACAACAAACGAAGCCTGGCGTTGGATTTAAAGAAGCCTGGGGGTCAAGCGGTCTTGCACAGGCTTGTCAAGCAAGCCGATGTGGTGATTCAGGGCTATGCGGCTGGTACGGCGCAAAAATTGAAAGTCGATGATGAGACCTTGCGTGCCATCAATCCCAAGTTGGTTTACTGTGAAATATCAGGCTATGGCCGCGATGGTCCGCTCGGTAAAGAGCCTGGCTACGATGTCATGCTGCAAGCTTTTGGGGCCATGATCAGCACCATGGGTGATCCTGACGGGGAGTTAGCGCGTGTGAGTTTCTCGCCAGTGGATTTGGGCACAGGTATGCACGCCTGCACTGGTATTTTGGGGGCGCTTTTGCACCAGCAACGAACCGGTGAAGGCGCTTATGTTGAAGTGTCTCTCTTAGACACCGCCATGGGTTTCATGGTTTATTTGGCGCATAACTTTTGGGCGAGCGGCAAAGTGCCGGGACCCATGGGTTCAGCGCACCCCTCGCTGTGTCCCTATAAATTGTTCAACACGTCAGATGGTCATGTGATGCTGGGCGTCGCCAACGATCGCGCTTGGCAACGGTTTTGTGAGGTGGCCGATATGCAAGCACACGTGGCAGATGCCAAGTTTGCCACCAACGCCGACAGGGTGCGTCATTTTGATGAAACCAATGCGCTGGTCCAATCTTTTATGCTGAAGAAAACAACCGACAACTGGATCACTGCTTTGCGCCAAGCTGGGGTGCCGGTGGCGCCCATTCACACGCTTGATCAGGCGCTTTCAAATGACCATGTGCTTGCCCGCGGCGTGGTGTCGATAACCAATCATCCCACCGTGGGTGAGGTTAAGCACATCAGCCATCCGGTGACGTTTAATCGGCAAATTCGGCAGTCACAGCGTCCCGCGCCAACTTTGGGGCAACACACCCGCGAGGTCTTGCAAGAAGCCGGTTTTACCGCTGACGAAGTCACGCGTCTTGCCGCTGAAGGTGTGATCGGCTAAGCTCTTGGCACCATCTACTGGGAGTTTTCATGTCATTTTTTGAAGCCGTTGCGGCTTGCTTGTCCAGATACGCTGACTTTAAAGGTCGGGCATCACGCGCAGAGTTCTGGTGGTTCTTGTTGTTTATATTGCTGGCGTCTATCCTGCTCAATCAACTGACGATGTCTTTTTTTGGACAATCAGCCGCTAACGTTGTGAGTTCGATTTTTTCATTGGCGATGGTGGTGCCGACAATCAGTGTTAGTACGAGACGGCTGCACGACATGAATCACACCGGTTGGTGGCAATTGCTCTCTTTTTTGGGTGTTGGCACACTGATTCTGTTGATATGGTTTATGTTTCCTGGCACCAAAGACGCCAATCGGTTTGGTCATCCGCCACCATCGGTAGATGGTTGAGTGATGAGGGATTTTTTTAGGGCATCTGAGCCTAGACGCACTTTACCAAATGTTATGAATTTGTCGGCTTAACCAACTAAGCTATCGCTTGATTTAGGTTCTCTAGGCTCATCATGAAAACACTGTTACTGGTCAGGCACGCTAAGACGGCACCTGCGGGTCGCGACCAATCCGACCATGATCGGGCGCTCGAAGACCAAGGGGTGACTGACGCTGGCAAACTAGCCCACTATTTAAAAAAGAAGGGCTACCGGGTTGATGTCATGTTGATCAGCTCGGCCAATCGCACGCAAACAACCGCGCAGATTCTGATGACAGCGCTTGGGGAGCATCCACCCGAGGTGGTGGTGTCACCCGACTTGTATTTGGCCACTGATGATCGGATTTGGACGGCCATTCAAGGCGCAGACCAAGCCATTGAAACCTTGTTGATCGTGGGTCATAACCCGGGGTTAGAGGCTTTGTCTCGGCGCTTTCTGCCCCAACTAACCAAGTTACATCCAGGTCAAATGGTGAGGGTTCGTTTCGACACCGACTCTTGGCATATGGCCAGCGAGTTGATTGCCCAAGACGTCAAGTTGGTGTGAGTGGTGTCAAAGTGTCGCACAGCTTAATCCCTCGCTCGAGTCCACCGTGTCCCAACAAAAAAGCACTGCCCACCGTAAGATTGTGATTGCGCATCGCGGGGCGAGCGCTTACCTGCCTGAGCACACGTTGGCCGCCAAAGCAATGGCCTACGCTCAAGGGGCAAACTATCTTGAGCAAGATTTGGTGATGACTCAAGATGGCTATTTGGTGGTCTTGCATGACCTGTTCCTTGATGACGTCTCGGACGTGGCAGAGCGTTTTCCGGGTATTCGGCGTGAGGACGGCAGGCACTATGTGATTGATCTCATGCTCGCACAACTGCTCACGCTTGAGATTTCAGAGCGGGTTGATGCGCAGGGTACCCCACGATTTCCCAATCGGTTTCCACCCAAAAGATCGCGCTTCACGGCCAACACATTCGATCAAGAGATTGAATTACTGCAAGGCTTGAACCGTTCGACGGGTGGTTCGGTGGGGTTGTATCCAGAAATCAAATCGCCCGCCTTTCACCATGATCATGGCTTGGACTTGGCAAGTGCCGTGCTCGATGCGTTGAAAGCCTATGGTTACCTCGGGCGTGACAGCGGTGCAATTGTTCAGTCTTTTGATGCAACTGAGTTGCAACGTGTGAAACACGAACTGATGCCCGAAAGAGGGCTTGATCTGCCATTGACACAGTTGTTATCTGGTGCTGAGCCGTTCCATTTGGGATTGGCAGAAATCGCTACCTACGCCGACAACATTGGTGTTGCGCTGGATATGTTAATGGGTACAAATGGCCAGACGGCATCTGTTGAGCCAACCGACGTTGTTAAGCAGGCGCACGCCCATGGACTCGCCGTTCATGTCTACACGTTACGTGCGGACCAGTTGCCCACGTCGTTCACCGATTTGGATGATTTGCACCGGTTTGTTTTTGAGCGTGTTGGCGCCGATGGTGTTTTCAGTGATTTTCCTGACCGCAGTGTCCGATTTTTAAATCGTTAGCCTGCGGTAGGCTTAAAAACCGTCGCAATAAGGTTTAAACATGGGTTGCGACGGGTTTTAAATAGTCAGTCGACAGTCAGTCAATGGCTGGGCTCAGTGCCCTTTCATCATTTGGTGTTGCATCGGCTGACTCCCACCGGTGAACGTCGGTGCCATGACCTTGAATTGAACCGTCGTGACTTGGCCACCGGCGAAGTTTAAATTGACCGGAATTGTTTCGCCTTCTTTGAAGGGCTGTTTCAAACCAACAAACATGATGTGATAACCGCCGGGTTGTAACGTCACTTTACCAGTGGCGGGCACCTCGATTTGTTTGACTTCTCGCATCTTGGCCACGCCGTCTTCGCGAATGATGGTGTGTATTTCGACACGATCCGCGCGATCGCTGTTGGCTGCTGTCAGTGCAGTGGTTTGGGTGCTTTTGTTATTGATTTCCAAATAACCGGCGCCATTCGTTTGTCCAGGCACTGACGCCCGGATCCAAGGGTTAGAAAAGGTCAATGCGTCAGTGCTCGTTTGTGCTGTGGCAAAACCGCTGGTCAGCAGCAGTAGCGTGCAAGCAATCGATGTCAGGCCATGTTTCATTTAAAT
>ERZ887849.134-NODE-134-length-76661-cov-22.863066_pt1 | contig 76661 bp, 74 predicted proteins | sample MGYA00521267_ERZ887849 | MGnify/ENA primary metagenome ERZ887849 (study PRJEB32303, sample SAMEA104408601) | aquatic metagenome | biome: Brackish water; feature: Pelagic; material: water | place: Baltic Sea | collected 2014-06-06T16:11:00 | depth 2,863 m ...
GCATGCCTGTGGATTGTCCCGTTTGAATAGCGGAATACATTTGCGCCACTTTATCCTCACGAATCAGATTTCGGATCGCCGCAGTACCACGCATGATCTCGTGTGCCGCAATACGTCCACCCTGACTCCGCTTCAGCAAGGTTTGAGAGATCACAGCCTGTAAGGATTCTGACAACATCGAGCGCACCATGGCTTTTTCTTCCCCGGGGAAGACATCGACAACGCGATCAATCGTCTTTGCGGCCGAGGTGGTATGCAGTGTGCCAAAGACCAAATGGCCAGTCTCAGCGGCTGTCAGCGCCAGCCGAATCGTCTCTAGATCTCGCAGTTCGCCCACCAGAATAATGTCAGGATCTTCACGCAATGCTGAGCGCAGTGCTTCAGAGAAACCCAACGTATCACGATGAACCTCACGCTGATTAATCAAACAACGTTTGCTTTCGTGAACAAACTCAATCGGATCTTCAATCGTAAGGATATGGTCGTAGCGGTTTGCATTGACATAATCGATCATGGCGGCAAGCGTGGTAGATTTTCCCGAGCCCGTCGGACCGGTAACCAGAACTAACCCTCTCGGTAACATTGAGATGTCTCGAAAAGTCTGGCCCATCCCCAATGCTTCCATCGTTAACACTTCCGACGGGATCGTGCGAAATACCGCACCCGCACCGCGGTTTTGAACGAAGGCATTGACGCGAAAGCGAGCCACATCGGGAAGCTCAAACGAAAAGTCCGTTTCCAGACGCTCCTCAAATTCGTTCCGCTGACGATCGTTCATAATGTCGTAAATTAAAGCTTGGACTTCGGTCGGCGTTTGCGGCGGCAAGTCGACACGCCTGATATCACCGTCTACACGGATCATAGGTGGAAGCCCTGCTGAAAGATGCAGATCCGAAGCACCTTGTTGAACGCCAAAAGCGAGTAATTCTGTGATATCCATTTCATAGTCTCCATTAGCGTCGGACTAACACATGGCGCATCAATTTCCTTATGATGCTGGCATGACACCGACAGACTTGCGTCACAATATATCAGAAATCAACCGTCGTATTCGTGCGGCAGAATACGCAGCGGATAGGCCGCCCGGGGCAGTCTCGCTGCTGGCTGTCAGTAAAAAGAAATCAGCTGAACTCATCCGCTGGGCGAACCAAGCGGGCCTGACTGATTTTGGCGAGAACTACGCGCAGGAAATGGCCGATAAAGCGCTTCAGCTGTCTGACTTAGATTTGACGTGGCACTTCATTGGGCCGATCCAGAGCAATAAAACGGGCCTAATTGCCGAGTTTAGTGACTGGGTGCATAGCCTAGATCGACTCAAGATAGCGCAGCGGCTCAGCGATCAGCGCCCCCCTGAAAAAGGCCCACTAAAAGTATTGCTGCAAGTCAAAACATCCGATGAAGCAAGTAAGTCCGGGATACAACCTGACGCACTCAATGCGCTTATCGATGCAGTCACAGCGCTCCCCAATCTGCAACTGATGGGCCTGATGACAATACCGGCCCCCAGTGCCGAACGCGCGGCCCAACGAGTGCCTTTTCGCCACTTGCGCACCATTCAACAACGTCTTCTCGACCACACCCCTCAATTGGCGCTACTGTCGATGGGAATGTCCAACGATTTAGAAGCCGCTATTGCCGAAGGATCGGATCTGGTCAGAGTCGGCACAGATATTTTTGGCGCACGGTATAATTAAATTCGTTCTTCACGGATACTCGTTTTCTTATGTCGCCTCAAATCGCATTCCTCGGCGCGGGCAATATGGCCACCGCCATGATCAATGGCTTACTGGCTAATGGCTTCTCGCCGTCACAACTGCGCGCTAGCGACCCTAGCGAGGCCGCATTATCACGGCTCCGATCACTCGGGTTGTCGCAGCTCGATACCTCGCCCGAGCACATTTTTATCGATGCCGATCTGGTGGTGGTGGCAGTCAAGCCACAGGTCGCACCTGAGGCCTTAGCGGCGGTACGAGACCAGATTGGGCCAAATACCGCCATTTTGTCGATTGCAGCGGGCATTCCGATTGCCTCTTTGCAGGCCGCCGTCGATCCCAACGTACCCGTCATTCGCTGCATGCCCAATACGCCTGCCATGATCGGTAAGGGGGCCAGTGGACTCTACGCAACAGAGCAAGCGAGCGATGCACATCGCGCCCTAGCAGAGCAAGTGACTAACGCAGTCGGTATGACGATGTGGGTGCCCTCAGAGGCATTACTCGATGCCGTCACCGCCGTGTCGGGAAGTGGACCCGCCTATTTCTTTGCGCTTATCGAGGCCATCATTGCTGCCGGTATTGATCTGGGGCTAGATCAGCAGACTGCGGTGGCCTTAACCCTGCAAACCGCTATCGGTGCGGCTGAGCTCGCTGGACGCTCAGAGCTGCCGATTTCAACGCTGCGGGAAAATGTCACCAGCCCCGGGGGCACGACAGAACAGGCACTATTAGCCTTACAGTCCCGCCAATTCGACGAGATAATCACTCATGCCGTTCAAGCCTGTGCTGAACGAGCAAGAACACTGGGCGAGGAGTTTGGTTGATATGACTGCGGGAGCCGAAATGGCGCTTTATCTGATCCAGAATCTCGGGGCTTTGTTACTGACCCTGATCGTATTGCGCGGCATGCTGCATGCATCGCGGGCCAATTTTTATAATCCCATTTCTCAACTCATCGTCAAAATCACCAATCCATTACTCGCGCCGCTACGTGGCATGCTTCCAGCAAGAGGACGCATTGATTGGGCTGTTTTAGTGATGGCAGTCCTGATCCAGATCTTAATTTTACTGGGCATCGCCTGGGTGCTAGGGGAGCAATGGAGCTTGCCTAACCCGCTCACATTAGTGGGCTGGGGCATTATTGGTGTGTGCGGATTACTCACTAACCTGACCTTTTTTGTACTCATCGCCATGATCATCGTCAGTTGGGTAGCCGCCGGTAGCCGGCATCCTGCCATCGAGCTGATTGGGCAAATTTCTGAACCCATTATGGCTCCCTTTCGCGCATTGCTACCCAACATGGGCGGCATCGACTTTTCACCGATTTTGCTCTTTGTCACGATCAATATTGTGCAAATCGGCTTGCGACACGCGGCAGTCGCGCTATCACTTCCCCCTAACTTGGTCGTTGGGCTGTGAACCATGCCAAATAGCGACGCGCACAACAGTGTCGGGCTGGTCAGCCCCTGCCGTGCTCGTTTCGAAGCCGCTTTTCAGTTGCTAAACGGGTCGGTCCTAGCTGAGCATGAGCTGGTTTATGAAACCTATGGCGAGCTCAATGCAGCGGGTGATAATGCTGTGCTTATTTGTCATGCGCTGTCTGGCACGCATCACGCGGCGGGCTTTTATGCTGAAGACGATCAACGTCCTGGATGGTGGGACCTTGCCATTGGTCCCGGAAAACCTATCGACACACGACGCTTATTCGTCGTGTGCTCAAATAATTTAGGCGGGTGTGACGGGTCTACAGGGCCCAATACCCTAAACCCCGCAACAGGCAAACCATGGGGCGCCAAATTCCCCCAGCCGCAGGTACAAGATTGGGTGCGCAGCCAAAAACTGCTCGCAGAATATTTGGGAATATCGCGCTGGGCAGCCGTAATCGGTGGCAGCCTAGGTGGCATGCAAGCGCTGCAGTGGGCCATCGATTATCCGGAATGGGTCGAACATTGTGTGGCGCTTGCTGCAGCACCCAAGCTCACCGCTCAGAATATTGCCTTTAATGAAATTGCCCGACACGCCATCTTATCCGACCCTGATTGGTGCGAAGGGGACTACCTGAGCCGCGATATAGTGCCAACGCGAGGCGTGGCACTTGCCCGGATGGTGGGCCATCTCACTTACATGTCTGCCGATGGTATGAGCGACCGCTTTGGGCGAGAGCTCAGGGAAGGTAGTTTTACGCCTGAAGCGGAGAGCGAGTGGGTGTTCCAAGTAGAGAGCTATCTCCGACATCAAGGCACGCGATTTTCTGCTCAGTTTGATGCCAATACCTATGTGCTAATGACACGAGCACTGGATCTCTTTGACTTAGCGGTTAGCGATCAGGGTGACCTCAAGGCGGCTCTCGACAAAGCACGCGCCGACTTTCTGGTGTTGTCTTTTAGTTCCGACTGGCGCTTCCCCCCGCACCGCTCCATTGAAATCCGCGATGCCTTAATGGCTGCCGGGAAACCCGTGACCTACGCCAACATCGAAACAGACAACGGCCACGATGGCTTCCTACTGCCCAACCAGACCTACGAGGCGCTGTTAACACAGTGGATGCGGCGGGTCGGTCCAACATGAATCGTCATGATCTGAACACGGTGCTAAGTTGGGTCCCACTGGGCAGCAAAGTGCTCGATTTAGGATGCGGTGATGGGGCCTTTTTAAAGCGCCTTTGCGAAGAACGTAGCGCTGTAGGGGTGGGGGTCGATATTGATCCTGACAACCTCGTTTCTGCGGTAAGCAAAGGGCTCGACGTCATTCAGGAAGACATCAACGAAGGCCTAAACTGCTTTACTCGCCACCGTTTTGACGTAGTGATACTCACCCACGCATTACAAGAGCTGACGCATCCGCACCTCGCCTTGGAGCGTATGGTACATATTGGTGAAGAAGCGATCGTCTCTTTTCCGAATTTTGGGCACTGGCGCTGTCGCACCCACCTCGGGTTGACCGGTCGCATGCCGGTCTCTAAGGCAATGCCGCGGAGCTGGTATGACACCCCTAACATTCATTTTTGTACGGTCAAGGATTTTGAAGCACTGTGTTCAGATTTGCGCATCGATATTATAGAGCGGGCAACGATTGCTGGCGCCGCACAAAACTGGCTTGGAAAATGGTGGCCCAACCTGTTTGCCAGCAGTGCCGTTTACCGAATACGCCGCTCAGCGCACTAATCCTTGCCTGTGTCCTGGGTGTCTTCCCACTTACAAGTGACGCTCAACAGTCCACACAATACGGCCCTTTTGAATTACATCATAGTATTGTCTATACGACCTTCCTCACCCCCGATATCGCAGCCGAATATGGGATTACCCGGGGTGCAGACAAGGCCATTTTGACGCTATCTGTCCGCGACACCACATCGGGTGAGATTGCGGGCCGACCGATGACGATTGAGGGTAAGACCTGGGATTTGATCACTGGCGGGGCGCTGCGCGCCAAAGAAATTCGGGAGGGTCGTGCAACCTATTACATTGTGCCGTTCGAGTTTTTAGACCGCGAATATCGATTCTTTGAATTTGAGTTTCAGCCCGAGGGCGCCGACACCGTTTATGAGCACACTATGAAAGTGCAACTGTGGCGTCAGGAGTGATGTGTGGTCGCTAACAGGTCTCCTCTACTCATTATTGCTAGCCACAACACCGGCAAAATTAAGGAATTCCAGCAGGTGCTCGGGTCCCATTGGCGGGTGCAACCACAGGCCGATTTTGCCGTCACTGAAGCAGAAGAAACCGGCAGCACTTTTGTCGAAAATGCACTCATTAAGGCAAGACATGCCTGCCTACAGACAGGCCACGCGGCATTAGCCGACGACTCGGGGCTGGTGGTAGCAGCATTAGGCGGCGCGCCCGGTCTTCGATCTGCGCGCTATTCAGGCTCAGGTTATGAGGACAACAACACGTTACTGCTCAAGAATATGGCGTCGTTACAGGGCGCGAGTCGACAGGCATTTTATATCGCAGTGGTAGTGCTCTTACGAGAGGCACAAGACCCTACTCCGCTCATAGCGGAAGGCCGCTGGCATGGACGCATCGCCAACGCACCGCGAGGCGAAGGCGGCTTTGGCTACGACCCTATCTTTATTCCAGAGGGGGGCACCCTGCACGCAGCTGAGCTCTCATCGGAGGAAAAAAATCGCGTAAGTCATCGTGCCAAAGCCATCAGTACCTTACTAGCGCTAGCAGACGATTGATCATACCGAGCGCGATTCCACTGTCTCTCTACGTGCACCTGCCATGGTGCACGCAAAAGTGCCCCTACTGCGACTTTAATAGCCATGAAGGATTTTCGCCTGACCTGCAGGCGCCTTATGTGACGGCATTACTGCAAGACTTTGAAAGTCAGCTACCAGGGGTTGAAGGCCGCGTCGTCGAATCCATTTTTATTGGTGGCGGGACACCGAGTTTGTTCTCTGGCGAGTGGATCCAATGTCTTCTCTCAGGGCTAGCAAAACGCATCCCTTTTGCCCAAGGCGCTGAAGTCACTTTAGAGAGCAATCCAGGTAGTGCCGAACGGGGCCGATACCAATCTTATCTTGACGCAGGTGTCACCCGGCTCAGTATCGGTGTGCAGAGTTTTAATGATGAGGCGTTAGGCCGGCTCGGCCGTATTCATTCGGGTGATGACGCCCGCCAAGCGCTTGAACTAGCGAGTACAACCGGTTTCCGCAACTGGAATATTGATCTCATGCACGGCTTACCAGAGCAAACAGCCGACGACGCGGCGGCTGATCTTTCGGAAGCGCTGGCGCTGAGTGCCGGCCATATTTCGTGGTATCAATTGACCATCGAGCGTAATACACGATTCTGGACGGCGCAGCCTGTGCTCCCTGACGAAACAACGCTGGAAGCGATTCAGTCAACCGGGGAGCAATTATTGAGCAATGCCGGCTATTGCCAATATGAAGTGTCCGCTTTTTGCCGTCCCGGCTACGAGAGTCGGCACAACCTTAATTATTGGGGGTTTGGTGATTATGTCGGACTCGGTGCCGGCGCCCACGGCAAAATATCACAGCAAGATGGGCGGATTCTGCGAACGCAACGGACTCGCGGCCCTGCGGATTATTTGGCGCTGATCACGAACGGATCCATGCCCCCACCGCGGGGTAAAACCCTCAACCAGCAAGAACGGATAGTAGAGTACGCGATGAATGCATTGCGGCTAAAATCGGGATCACCCGTCGATCAGTTCACCCAACGCACCGGCCTGCCCTTACAGGAGCTCGAGCGAGCAGCAGAAGAGGCTCAGTCTCGAGGTTGGATAGCGCGCCTGGAGAGCGGGTCCCTCAAAGCGACGCCGTTAGGCTATCAATTTCTGGACAGCGTGGTGGCGTCCTTTCTGTAAAGTCGTTGCAGTGCAGTGATGGCGATGCCGTCATTGGCGGTGATAAATCAGGTCCCATACGCCATGCCCCAGTCGCTCCCCGCGAGCCTCAAATTTCGTTAATGGGCGATAGTCAGGTCTGGCGACCGCCATGCGAGTACCGTGAGTGTTGCGCAAAGTAGGCTCCGCCTCTAGCACGTCGAACATATGTTCAACGTAGGGCTCCCAGTCCGTTGCAAGATGCACACAACCGCCTGGTCTAAGTCGCTCTGATAACTGCCTCACTAATTCAGTTTGAATTAACCGGCGCTTGTGATGCTTTTTTTTGTGCCAGGGATCAGGAAAAAACACATGGAATGCGTCAACCGACTCCGGGGCTAAACAGTGCGTTAGCACGTCAACCGCATCTTCCGCATATACACGAAGATTATCGACTTTCGCCGTGAGCGCCTGGGCCAAAAGGCGACCGACCCCAGGGCGGTGGACCTCAATACCAATAAACTGCGTAGTGGCATCGGCCTCGGCCATTTGCAGGAGACTGTCCCCCATACCAAAGCCCACCTCGACAACCCGTCTACCGGCAAAACCAAAGGTCGCATCCCAATCCAACGCTCCCGCCTCCACCGCAAGACCCAGTGACGGAAAACCGCTTTCCCAGCCGCGCTGCTGACTTGGCGTCATGCGCCCAGCGCGCATCACAAAGCTGCGAATCCTGTTCGCGACTAAACGCTCCGGGGGTACCACGTGAAGCGAGCTGAGTGCTTACGCAACCAGTGCGGTGCGCAGTTTTTTCAATGCATTAGCTTCAAGCTGCCGAATCCGCTCCGCCGACACATCATATTCAGCAGCCAGCTCATGCAGTGTCGCCTTATCGTCGACCAACCAGCGTCGCTCTAGGATGTCTCGACTGCGGCCATCAAGATCCGTCAGCGCTACATGAAGCCGCGCCGCGCCGTCTTCAGCAAACTCTGCAGCCTCGACGAGCTGACCAGGGTCTGCTTGCTCGTCTTTCAGAAAATGTTGCGGAGCCTGCCACGTATCTTCGTCATCGCTGTCCGTCGGGGCATCAAATGCCACATCACGACTGGTTAGGCGCCCTTCCATGCGCGTCACTTCAGTCACATCGACCCCTAAATCAGCCGCAATCGCACGCGTTTCATCAGCGGAGAGCCAATCTAGAGTTTTTTTCTGGCTGCGCAGATTAAAAAATAACTTACGCTGGGCCTTGGTCGTTGCCACTTTGACGATACGCCAGTTACGCAAAATATATTCATGCATTTCCGCCTTAATCCAATGCACCGCAAAGGACACAAGCCGCACGCCCTTGGTTGGATCAAAACGCTTTACCGCTTTCATAAGGCCAACGTTACCCTCCTGAATAAGATCCGCCTCTGCAAGACCATATCCAGAATAGCTACGCGCGATATGCACCACAAAGCGCAAGTGAGCAAGTACTAACTCTCGTGCAGAGTCAACGCACTCGTCATAAAAAAGACGCTCAGCCAATTCCTTCTCGCGCTCCGGGGACAGCAGTGCAATGCCGCTGACGGCCTGCACGTATGCTGACAAATTGGCACCTGGCGCCATATTGAGTACGGCGCTATTGGGCACGGCTAATGCTTGCTTTATCTCAGTCATTTCCTAGCCTCCTATAGGCTCAAGCCCGTATTTTAGCACTCTCACCCCGAGAGTGCTAAACCCAAAATATTACCGATTTTGCGTGGAGGTGCGCGCCACTAACTGCCGAAAATAACGCCCTGCGGCCAGCCAAGCGCTCAATAACCCCAGAAATCCGCCCAGCGCAGTCAAACTAATCGGGTAAAACGCGCCCGGCAGGCGCATTTTTTGGGGACTCTCGTATAACAAAAATAACGTGTTCACCGGCCCTGTCATCCACCAGGCCATCATCATGAGCAATAGCGCAGCCACCACACCACCGCCCACGCCGTACCAGAGACCTAGGTATAAAAATGGCCTGCGCGCAAATGCCGGTGAACCACCAATAAGATGCACCACCAGAATTTCGTCTTTGCGGGCCTCGATCGCTAAACGCAAGGTGTTACCCAACACCAACACTCCTCCCATCAGCATCACCGTGCCTAAACCCAGCACCCAACGCCATCCCGCCTGCAGTGCCGTTTCTAAGCGCGCGATCCAACGAGTGTCCGCGATCACTCGATCAACACCCGGCAGCGTTTGCAGGCGCTGACGCAGATCGGTCATGACGGCCGCCGACAAGCCGTGCACTGGCATCACAATTAACGTGTGGGGCAGCGGGTTGCGCGCTAACGACCCCATCACTCCCGCCAAATCGGCCTGCTGAATGAACTGAGACAAAGCTAGCTCTCGATCCAGCAGCACAACATCATCAATCTCTGACCAATTTTTCAGGGTGCGCTGTAGCTGTTCAGCCACTGGCAACTCACTATCTCCGGTCAACAACACCGATAATTGTGACGGTCGATCAACACCCCCCGCAACGGCACTCAGGTTATCCAAAGTCAGCAACAGCGTGCTAGGTAATGCCAATGAAATAGCGATCACCAACCAGGTGACCGCCGTCACAGCGGGTTGCGCAACCAATTTTTGCCAACTATTACTAGCGGCCGCACGGTGCTGCGCACGCCAAGCCGCCCAAGGGCCCCAACCCGACTCGTCTCGCTTGCCAGACCGCGTCACGCTAACTCGGCCTGCATTAGTTGCCCCGCTACGAGCGTCATCAATCGATGACGCGATCGCGCGATCAATGACACATCATGCGTTGCCACCAACACGGTGACCCCCACTTGGTTAAAGGCTTCAAACAGGGTCATGATTTCAGCGGAGAGCGTTGGATCAAGGTTCCCTGTGGGCTCATCTGCGATCAGAAACTCCGGCCGCGCCACCACCGCGCGCGCAATCGCAACCCGCTGTTGCTCTCCACCGGAGAGTCCATTTGGATCCGCTCGCTCTCGCGCTAACAGACCCACCTTATCCAGTGCTGCGCGCACTCTCCGATTTGCTTCTTGAGGAGAAAACCCCGCAATTTCAAGAGGTAAGGCGACGTTATCACGAACGTTGCGGTCGAATAGTAGCCGGTGTTCTTGAAATACCACGCCAAAACGACGGCGATAACGCCCTACCGCGCCCCCCTGAATCTGCTCAGTAGACCGGCCATCGACCAAAATCTGACCGCCGGTGGGCCTATCCAGTAGCAACAGAAGACGCAGCAACGTGCTTTTGCCAGCCCCAGAGTGGCCGGTCAGCAACGCCATTTCACCATTATCGATCTGTAAGTTCAGATTCCGCAGCGCATCCTGTTGCCCAAACCGACGGCTAACGCGGTCGAATTCAATCATCAGGCATGCCCACTATTGGTCATCTAGTAATCCATCAACAAAATCTTGAGCAGAAAAGTCCCGCAAATCCTCCGCTTGTTCGCCGATACCGATGAAGCGGATCGGACGTTTCAATTTATTCGCGATCGCAAACAGCACACCGCCTCTGGCAGTACCGTCTAACTTCGTCACGGCAACGCCCGTAACGCCAACGGTCTGGTCGAACTCTAGAGCCTGCGACACTGCGTTCTGACCCGTTCCCGCATCCAACACTAAAAGTGTCTCGTGTGGCACTGCCGGGTTTTGCTTCCGCATAACCCTAACCACTTTTGCCAACTCATCCATCAGGTGGGACTTATTCTGTAGGCGCCCCGCCGTATCGGCGATCAAAACATCAACGCCTCTTGCGGTGGCCGCCTGAAGTGCATCGTAGAGCACCGATGCACTATCGGCACCCGTGTGCTGCGCAATCACTGGGACATCGTGTCGCTGGCCCCAAGCCTCAAGCTGTTCAACCGCTGCGGCCCGGAAAGTATCTCCCGCAGCCAGCATGACACTGCGCCCCTCCTGCTGATATCGATGCGCCAGTTTACCAATGGTCGTTGTTTTCCCCGCGCCATTGACCCCCACAACCAAGATCACAAAAGGACGATGGCCCTCTGTTTTTAACGGCAGCTCTTGGTCAATCAGCAATTCCACTAGGGTCGCTTTTAATGCAGACATGACTGTATCTGTGGCAGACAGCGACTTCCGATCAAGACGCTGACGCAACAGCTCGAGCACGCGCGCAGAGGCCTCAACGCCCATGTCAGCCATAATTAACTGTTCTTCGAGCGCTTCCATCAAAGCGGGATCAAGCTGCTTTTTTCCCAAGATCAGACTAGCCAAACCCTCTGATAACTGACTGCGGCTGCGCCCTAGCCCTGTCCGTAACCGCTCAAACATGCCAGCCTCTGGGGGCTTGGCAGCGAGCGCCTCTCCGCGATCATCCGTCGCAGTGGGAGAGCCTGCCGCCGGCCCATCCTGCTGCGCTGTAGTCGCAGCGGCAGCCTCCGGGGACTGCCCGCCTTCCGCTGCGGCCCGATCCTCAGATTTAGACCCAAACTCAGTCTTGGCGCGACGTTTGAATAGCTTCATGATGCATCTTTCTCACTTGGAGGAGTCTGACTAGGCAGTTGGGGGGCTCTCGATCCTGCCGAGCAGATAGTCTAGCATTCCAAAAATGAGGTGCCAGCATGAGTCAAGGTGACCGCCCACCCGGTAAGCGACAACTTCGTGTCATCGGTGGAGATTGGCGTGGTCGCAAGCTCAGCTTCCCGAGCAGGGTAAGCCTCAGGCCCACTACTGATCGAGTACGGGAAACACTATTCAACTGGCTGGCTCCCAGGGTGGAGGGCGCTCACTGCCTCGACTTATTCGCCGGATCAGGCGCGTTGGGAATCGAGGCGCTGTCGCGCGGTGCGCGGCGCTGCGATTTTGTGGATACTGATCAACAAGCCATTGACGCCATTGAACAAAATCTGCAGTCGTTAGGCGCCTCTGAGCAGGCGACGCTGCGCACATGTCAGGCAGACACTATGCTCGCTGGGGATGCCCGATGGGACATTATTTTTGTTGACCCTCCCTTTGAAGCGAGTCTGGGCAATCGCCTCCTCAACCGTCTTGCCTCCTCGCAGTGCCTGCAAGACGACGGCTTGGTGTACTTTGAAACTCGGCGCTCGGCCCCCGAGAAAATCCCCGAGCAGCGCTATGAGATCTACCGCGAGAAGACGGCGGGGGATGTGTGCTTCCGGCTTCTGAGATTTCGTTCGGCATAGGGCCATCGGCGTTTGTTCGCCTCTCTAGAGTTGTGTAGGCTGGCAATTCGGCATAAAAGGAGCGTCTTGTGCTAACCCATACCGTGGTATACCCAGGTACTTTTGACCCGATCACGAATGGCCACGTAGACCTCGTCGAGCGCGCGTCGAAACTGTTTGAGCGCGTGGTCGTTGCGGTGGCAACCAGTGAAAAGAAAACGCCTTTATTTTCGCTTGAGGCTCGCGTTGAACTGGCTCAGACAGCGCTGGGCCACGTGGGCGCTGTCGAGGTCGTTCCTTTTGCTGGGCTGCTGATCGATTTCGTACGCCAATACGATTCTCATTGCGTGTTGCGCGGCCTTCGTGCTGTCGCTGACTTTGAATACGAGTTTCAGCTTGCCAATATGAATCGCGCAATGAGCCCCTCGTTTGAAAGCGTCTTTCTCACACCCAGCGCGGAACTCTCCTACATCTCGTCCTCACTGGTTAGAGAAATCGCCGCATTAGGCGGAGATGTCAGTGGCTTTGTTCCGATTAACGTCGCAGAAGCCCTCAAGGGCGCCTCGTAGTCAGGATATCTGCCAGCGTCACGCCGCAGAAAAAGCGCGCGGAAAGCTAACGCTGGCACTTGGCACAGAACACAGTGGCTCTCCCACCTTGGCGTATTTCTCGCAGCGACGCGCCACAGCCTCGACACGGCTGTCCTCCCCGGCCATAAACACGGAGCTGTTGTGCAAAGTAACCCGGTGCACCGTCGCCGCCGACAAAGTCCCTTAGCGTGGTGCCCCCGAGCTCAATAGCCTCTCCTAGTACCCGCTTAATCGTGTTCGCAAGCACCTCGTAACGTGCCGCTGCAATTCGGCCTGCCGCCCGTGCGGGGTGGATGCCCGCTAAAAATAGCGCCTCGTTAGCATAGATATTACCGACGCCGACAACCACCTTGCCATTCATGACGAACTGCTTGATCGGCACGTGACGCTTGCGAGACTGTTGGTATAAATAATGGCCGCTGAATGTGTCAGATAACGGCTCAGGCCCCAATGAATCTAATAAGGGGTGAGACGCACCTTGCAACCAGTGAAAGCTGCCAAAACGCCGCGGATCGTGATAGCGCAAACACCAGCCATTATCGAGCACGATATCGATGTGATCGTGAAACATCGGCGGAGTATCAGCCAACATCAGCCGCAAGCTACCCGACATGCCCAAGTGGACCATTAACGTGCCCCGATTGGTTTCCAGTAGCAGGTATTTTGCCCGCCTGCTGACACCAATGAATTGCGCCCCCGCCAAAATGTTGTTCAGTTCGGGCGGTACCGGCCAGCGTAACCTTGGCTCGCGAACAATGGCTTGGGCAATCACCCGCGACGTAATGTGGGGCGCAATACCCCGACAAGTGGTCTCTACTTCTGGAAGTTCCGGCATATTCCGTTTGGACAGCGCGGATGGCGCCCCTTACTGGCTAACAGCGTCATTATGGCAACGCTCATGAAAATCTGACACCTAAACAAAAACCCCGGCCAAGAGCCGGGGTTTCGAATGTGGGGTCGTGCACCGCACTTACTTAATTTTGGCTTCTTTATAGATCACGTGCTTGCGCGCAACTGGATCGTACTTTTTCATTTCAAGTTTATCCGGCATGGTGCGCTTATTCTTATCAGTCGTGTAGAAATGCCCTGTACCAGCCGTTGAATTCATTCGAATCTTTTCACGCATTTTTAAATCCTCAAACCTTCTCGCCGCGGGCACGCAACTCTGCCAGCACCACATCGATGCCGCGCTTGTCGATAATGCGCATTCCTTTAGAGGTGAGCCGCAACGATACGAAGCGGTTCTCACTTTCCACCCAGAAACGGTGGTTATGTAAATTTGGCAGGAACCGACGCTTGGTGCGGTTCTTTGCGTGGGAAACGTTGTTTCCGGTTGCGGGACGCTTACCCGTAACCTGACAGACACGTGACATGACACTACCCGTGAAGATAAACAAAAGGGCGCGTTTTATACCAGAGGGCCATTGGCGGTGCAAGCCATCTGCGGCCACAGGCCATTGAAGTGTGCAAAAACCCCTGCAAATGCTAGTGTGCTGGCACATCAGTAACGAGGTGGAACCGATGGGTCTGTTGCACCAGCGGCACATTCTAGTGGCCATCAGTGGGGGCATCGCAGCTTATAAAGGCGCTGAGCTCGTGCGTCTGCTCAAAAAACAGGGGGCCGTTGTTCGGGTGATCCTGTCACGCGGGGCAAAGGAATTTATTACGCCACTCACACTGCAAGCTTTGTCTGGTGAACCGACGCATAGCGAATTACTCGATGAAGCGGCCGAAGCCGGTATGGGCCACATTGAGCTAGCACGCTGGGCTGATCTGGTGGTAATCGCCCCCGGGACCGCCGATGTCATTGCCAGACTCGCTCAGGGCAGAGCAGACGACCTACTGACCACAGTGGCGCTGGCTACACCGGCGCCTGTCGCCGTGGCGCCAGCAATGAACCAGCAGATGTGGGCAAACGAAGCAACCCAAGATAACCTCAAAAAACTCGTCAGTCGGGGTATTCAGGTCATTGGTCCCGATGCGGGCGAGCAGGCCTGTGGTGATGTGGGCCCTGGGCGTCTCCTAGAGCCAGACGCGATTGCAACTGCACTCGCCGAAAATTTTGAATCACGTTTATTGGACGGCAAGCGCGTAGTGATTACCGCGGGACCCACTATTGAATCGATCGACCCCGTGCGTTATCTCAGTAACCATAGCTCAGGAAAAATGGGTTACGCCTTAGCTCGCGCCTGTGCTGAAGCTGGCGCAGCGGTTACCTTGATCACCGGTCCGGTCACCTTAGCACCTCCCAGCCGAGTCGAGATGGTTTTAGTTACCAGCGCTTTAGAGATGCATGAGGCCGCCGTGAAATATGCGTCGCCCGCCGATATTTTTATCGGTGCGGCAGCAGTATCCGATTATCGACCCGAATCGGCGGCTCCGGAAAAACTGAAAAAAACTGAGGGGGAAAACCGGGTGATCACGCTCGTGCAAAACCCCGACATTATTGCCGCTGTGGCAAAACTGCCACAGCGGCCCGCCCTCGTGATCGGCTTCGCGGCCGAGACAACTGAACTCATCGCTCATGCCCGTGAAAAACGACTTAGAAAAAATCTGGACTATATCGTTGCTAATGATGTCAGTGACCCTGACACCACCTTTGGCTCTGACCAAAATGCGGTGCACCTGATTGGTGAACACGAGGAGCATTATTTGCCCCTAGCGACAAAGCGGCTGATTGCGGAGCGCATTGTTAGCCTTGTTGCTCATCACCTCGAGACAATAAGCTCGGCATCGGGCTAGGTTGAAACAAGACCCATTTGCCGAACTGCGGCATCTTCACATTGCGTTTAAGAGTCGCCCGCATCATGCTCAGCGCTGCGTGACAGCACGAGAACTCAGACCATGTCCTTAAATCAAGGCGAGGCGGGGAACTTTGCGCGAATCCTGACGGAGTCGCTGCCTTACATCCAACGCTTCACCGGAAAAACCTTCGTCATCAAGTTTGGTGGCAATGCCATGACTGACCCCCAACTCCACGAGAGTTTTGCACGGGATGTCGTCTTGATGAAGCTTGTTGGCATGAACCCCGTTGTCGTTCATGGCGGTGGTCCACAGATTGGCCAACTACTTGAGCGCCTCAACATCGAAACGGCGTTCGTTGATGGTATGCGCGTGACCGATGAGCGCACAATGAATGTAGTGGAAATGGTGCTCGGCGCCACCGTTAACAAAGAAATCGTAGACAGCATTCACCGCAATGGCGGGCGGGCTATCGGTATCACTGGAAAAGACGGCCAGCTGATTCAAGCGCAGAAACTGTCAGGGCAGTGGGGGGAAAACGGCCAGCCAGATATTGGTCAGGTCGGCGAAGTCTCCAGCATTGATACAGACCTGCTATCTGTTCTGCGCGAGAGTGATTATATTCCGATTATTGCGCCGGTCGCAGGCGGCTCCGATGGGCAAACTTATAATATTAATGCCGACCTCGTGGCCGGCAAGCTGGCCGAGGTGCTTCAAGCTGAAAAGCTGATGCTGCTCACCAACGTCTCCGGTCTCTTAGATGCAGATGGGAAAACCCTCACCGGGCTGTCCACCGACCAGGTGCAAGAACTGATTACCTCTGGTGTCATCCACAGCGGCATGCTGCCAAAAATTCAGTGCGCGTTGTCCGCGGTTCATAATGGCGTCACCAGCGCGCATATCATTGATGGTCGGGTTGCTCACGCGGCACTACTGGAGATTTTTTCTGACGAAGGTATTGGTACGCTGATCAGTAATGAAAACTAAATCCGCCGGTGACCGTTTGCACCCAAGCGCGTGACTCTTTAGCATCGAGCTTCAATCTCAATTGCAGTAGCGCATGGCCGACGCAACCAACAAAAAAGTACCCCAACGCAGGGAACAAATACTGCAAGCCCTAGCAGAAATGCTCGAGGCTACACCCGACAATAAAATTACCACCGCGAAAATTGCTGCCGCTGTTGGCGTTTCGGAGGCCGCGCTTTATCGGCACTTTCCCTCTAAAACTAAAATGTTTGAAGCGTTAATTACTTTCGCAGAAGAAGCGCTATTTGTGCGCATCGGGCGGATGGGTGACGGGTCTTTAACCGCTATAGAGCAATGCCGCGCCTTGGTGCACCTGTACTTAGAGTTTTGCGAGAAAAACCACGGCATCAGTCGACTGCTGACCGGTGGGGCGCTGACGGGAGAGTCGCGACAACTTCATCATCGAGTCGCGCAGCTCTATGAGCGTCTCGAAACCCAACTGCGACAGTATTTGCGAGAAGCTGAACTGCGTGAAGGATGTCGACCTCGATTGCCTGTCAACACGGCGGCCAACATGATGATGGCGTTTGCCGAAGGGCGCGTGCATCAATTTTGTCGCAGTGGTTTTAAAAGCGGGCCCACCGAAAACTGGCAGGATCAGTGGGAGTGGCTGGGAACAGATCTCATGCAAGCGGTGCCTCCGGCAGCTAGTGCATAGTCCAACTTGGCCAGACCGCAGCGGCCATTACTGATTCGGTGGATACATTGAGGGACCGCACGCGATCACCAAATCATCAGGTGTTATTGGCCGAGCTGTCCGACACTCGACCATATGTTGTCATCACGGTGTGCTATCGGCATATGCGCGGCGCTACGCAGAAACGTAACGGTCCCGGTAGCGCTGCAGTGCGTCGCGATGCCTTATCGCTTCGGGGTTATCCTCAACCCATTCGATAATGTCGTGAAGCGAGATGACGCTGATCACGTCAAGCCCCCAGTCTTGCTGAACTTGCTGTACCGCGGAGAGCTCGGCCGTTCCGCGCTCGCAGCGGTCAAGACCTATCAACACACCAGCACCCGTTGCACCAGCCGCCTCCAAAATAGCCATTGACTCTTTAATGGCCGTCCCCGCTGTCATCACGTCATCCACGATGAGCACATTCCCCTGTAACGGCGCGCCAACCACCTGGCCACCTTCTCCATGCGCTTTAGCCTCCTTACGATTAAAGGCAAATGGCATGTCAACGTCATGGTGATCCGCCAACGCAATAGCGGTAGTCGCAACCAACGGAATGCCTTTGTAAGCTGGCCCGAATAGCATGTCGGCCGGCAAATTGGCCGCCTGCAAGGCAGCCGCATAACACCTACCAAGCTGTGCCAGTGACGATCCCGAGGCAAATTTACCCGCATTAAAAAAGTAAGGGCTCACGCGGCCCGACTTCAACTCGAACTCGCCGAACTGCAATACGTTACAGGCGAGGGCTAAACGAATGAAGTCCTGACGATAATGTTGCGAGGCTGTTGTCACCACTCACTCCACAGTACTGTTTTTGATGAAAGCGCCCATCGGCTTAATCCAGCACTTAGTTACGGCCTAGCTCGGGGCTTTAACGGTATACTATTGGAACTCAGACAATAGGACTAGCAATGAGAATTATCAGCCTCGTCGTCGAGGGGCTCGAACGTGCGGCGGACGCCGGTTGCCTTGAGTGGTTATGGACGCAGGACGCGGACATCATCTGCCTACAGGACACGCGCTGCTCTGAATATTCGCTAAGTGGTGAGCGCTTTTTCCCAGCACATTACCACCCCTATTTTCTCGATCATTTTGAGGATGCCGGGCTCAATGGCGTCGCCATCTACTGCAAAAAGATCCCCAAAGCGATTATATGGGGCCTCGGATTTGAGCAGTTTGATTCTCAGGGCCTCTATATACAGGCTGATTATGACCAAGTGAGTATCGGCTCCGTGTTAGTCCCCAGTGCACTCAGTGGCGAACAAGCGATGGCGCACAAGCTCGCCTTTCTTAATCAATTAAGCGGCCACCTAGAGAAAGTGCGCCATAAACGTCGCGGCTACATATTGTGCGGTGGGTGGGAGTTGATGGCACATCACGCTGACGCGGAGGAGGTCGGCAATACTGGGGTTATCCCGGGGCTGTCACCCAACGAACGAGGCTGGTTATTAGATCTTTACGATAGCGGCTACGCTGACGCTTTCAGAGTGATTGACGGTGAACCCGATGCACTGACCTGGTGGCCTCATGGCGATGAGTCGGGAGGCATGCGAACCGATACACACATTATTTCTGAACTCCTCGTAAGTGCGGTCAAAAAAGTCCACATCTATGACGCTCAGGTATTTTCGCACCATGCGCCCGTCGTCATTGACTACGACATCGCGTTTTAACCTTTACTCAGTGCCTCTCGCTGAGCAGCGTTAATGTCTGCCCCCGCAGCCACCGCTAGCCGCAGCAATTCGGCCAGCTCCTCTTGCGTAAATGTGGCTCCTTCGGCCGTGCCCTGCACTTCAACTAATCCGCCGCTCTCTGTGAGCACCACGTTCATATCACTGTCAGCCCGAGAATCCTCAGCATAATCAAGGTCTACCACAGGAATGCCCCGCCAGACCCCCACCGAAACGGCGCTGACCAGGTGTTTTAATGGATCTACCGATAGATCTCCAGATCGCTGAAGGCCATTGAGCGCGTCCACAACGGCGACGCAAGCCCCTGAAATTGCGGCCGTCCGAGTACCGCCATCCGCCTGAATGACATCACAGTCTATCGTGATCGTGCGCTCACCCAACAACCTAAGATCTAGCGCGGCACGCAGCGAGCGGCCGATCAGGCGTTGAATCTCTACCGTGCGACCACCCTGCTTCCCGCGGGCAGCTTCTCGGTCCATACGTGACCCCGTTGACCGCGGCAACATACCGTATTCTGCGGTAAGCCACCCCTCGCCCTTACCACGCAAAAATCGCGGTACCCCTGCCGTCACGCTGGCAGTGCAGATCACTTTAGTTTGGCCAAAACACACAAGCACCGAGCCCTCAGCATGACAGGTATAACCCCGCTCAAAGTGTATTGGACGCATTGCGTTAGGTGCTCGACCGCTAGGTCGATCAGATGCTGCCGCCATGGCGGGTCTCCCGGTCTCAGTAACAGTTAACAACCCCTCGGCTACTGTTACACTTCACTGCGTCCATAACTGGAGCGATGCGGTGACTCAGAGTATGACGGGCTTTGCCCGAGCGAGTGTAACAACCGACGGCTTAACGGTCACTGTAGAGTGCCGCTCGGTTAATAATCGTTACCTCGATCTGCACTTTCGAATGCCAGATACGTTGCGCGAATTTGAGCCGCAAATGCGAGCACAAATCAGCCAAGCTTTTTCACGTGGAAAACTCGAACTATCCGTTCAATACCAACAAAACAAGGCGACGTCTGTGGCGGCGGTGGATACCGATCGACTGCACACCTTACAGGCGGCCCTGACGCAAATTTCAACGCACTTCCCAGACGCCGCCACGCCAAACCAACTGGCGTTATTACAGGCGCCGGGTGTGCTAAACGAGCGTCCGATAGCAGTTGAAGCGCTTATTTCAGCGACCACTGCCGCGCTGACGCAGTGCCTCGAAACACTGACGCAGAACCGCCGAGAGGAGGGTGTAAAATTAGCCGCTATGGTGTTGGAACGAGGAGAGCTGATACGAGCTCTCCTGCACTCGCTCCGGCAAGATCTGCCAACGTTGCAGCAAGCCCATCGAGAAAAGCTACTCGCTCGGATGGCGTCATTAGAGCTCACCGCGGACGCCAAGCGCTTAGAAGAAGAAGTTGTTTACGTACTGCAGCGTGCCGATGTAGAAGAAGAAATGGATCGCCTCGGTGCTCACTTAGACGCCATTAACGAGGCGTTAGCGGGAAAAGCACCCTGCGGCAGAAAACTCGATTTTTTAATGCAAGAGCTTAATCGAGAGGCCAACACACTCGCCTCCAAATCAACTGCTTTAGACACAACCAATACCGCCGTAGAGTTCAAAGTGTTAATTGAACAGATGCGCGAGCAAATTCAAAATATCGAGTAGATGACACGCATGGATAATACGATATCGCGAGGCCAGTTACTGATTATTTCGGCACCCAGTGGTGCTGGAAAAACCTCTTTAATTCGGGCGCTCGTAGAAAATGATCGTCGTATCGAGGTGTCGGTTTCGCACACGACGCGGCCACAGCGCCCTGGCGAGATAGAAGGCGTTAATTATTTTTTTGTGCCGCCTGAGACGTTTAAAAGCATGCAAGACGACGGCGTATTTTTCGAATCGGCTGAGGTATTCGGGCATTTTTATGGCACCAGCACAGCGCAATTAGACGCGCGTCTCGCGCAAGGCGCCGATGTGATTTTAGAAATCGACTGGCAAGGGGCCCAACAAGTGCGGGGCTTATTACCGGACAGCACATGGATTTTTATCTTGCCTCCTTCAGTCGCGTCTCTGAAGACGCGATTACGCGGACGAGGGCAGGATACTGAAGCCACCATTGATCTGCGCATGCAGGCGGCTCAAGATGAGATGTCACACTGCTACGAGGCAGATTACCTCGTCATTAATGACGTGTTTGACACCGCACTCATCGAGCTTCAAGCCATCATTAGCTCATCAAGATTGTGCACTGGACGCCAGCGGACCGCACACAACGCACTGTTGACGGATTTATTGACCTCCGAAACGGCCAAACCGTGAGGCATGTCGGCAAATTAACACTGAAGGGTGGGTTCACCTGCTCTACCTAGGGTATACTACGCGGCCGCATTTGATAGCGGCGAAGATCAGGAGACCACGCTGTTATGGCGAGAATTACCGTAGAAGATTGTCTGGATAACGTCGAAAACCGATTTGAGCTCGTCATGCTCGCCTCGAAGCGAGCGCGACAACTTGCTACTGGCGGTCGCGATCCATTAGTAGAGGACGAATCAGACAAGGCCACTGTCATTGCGCTGCGCGAGATAGCTGACGGACTCATTACGCCCGAAGTATTGGCTCGAGAGAGCGAGATCGAGGCAGAGGAAGAGCTCGCAGCCACATTTGAGACGCCGATTCTCTAATTTGGAGAGTTGCTAGCGATGGTAGCCATTACGCGCCAAACGCTCAGTAGACCGCTCCTCGGGCCCGCTTCATATTTAGCGTCCCGAGGCAAAATACCGCTTAGCACTCGCACTGGACACGCTGGCCATAGTTCACTGGCAGCTTTCGAGCAGTTAATCGCCGACTATTTGCCGTTAGAGCAGGTGAAGCTGGTCCGGCGAGCCTACTACTACTCTGAGCAAGCACACTACGGGCAAACACGACGTAGCGGTGAACCTTATGTCACGCATCCCCTCGCAGTCGCCTGCATTCTGGCGCGCATGCACATGGACCCACAAAGCTTAATGGCCGCGTTGCTCCATGATGTCATTGAAGATACGGGCGTCACCAAAAAAGATATTGGTGCGCAATTCGGCACCGATGTCGCCAATTTGGTGGACGGTGTGAGTAAGTTGACCCATGTCGAGTTCGACTCAGCCGAACAAAGACAAGCCGAGAACTTCCAGAAAATGACCTTGGCGATGGCCAAAGATATCCGCGTCATTCTCGTCAAACTGGCTGATCGACTCCACAATATGCGGACGCTCGGGGTATTGAACCGTGAAAAGATAAAACGCATCGCGACTGAAACACTCGACATTTATGCTCCCATTGCGATGCGCCTTGGCATGAATGAGATCCGTCTAGAATTTGAAGATTTAGGGCTCAAAGCCCTCTATCCCATGCGCGCGAGAAGGCTTGAAGCGGCGCGCAGGGCGGCTAGCGGCAACCGAAAGCAGCTCATAGAGCAAATTCGTGGGCAACTGAGCCAAACACTCAACCGTGAGGCATTGAGTGCAACGGTCGTCGGTCGCGAAAAGCACCTCTACAGCATCTACAAAAAAATGAAAGCAAAGCGAAAATCTTTTGCTGAGGTCATGGACATATTCGCCTTTCGTCTCATCGTCGACTCCGTCGATGATTGCTATCGCGCGTTAGGCATGGTCCATAGCCTGTATAAGCCCGTACCCGGTGAATTTAAGGACTACATTGCGATACCCAAAGCCAATGGCTACCAATCGCTGCATACCGTTTTAAAAGGCATGCACGGCGTGCCGATTGAAATTCAGATTCGCACTCACGAAATGGAAGACATGGCGAATAATGGTATCGCAGCTCACTGGCTCTATAAGAGCGAAGAGGGCAGCACCAGCATATCGCATACCCGAGCACGAGAATGGGTACAGGGCCTTCTCGAAATGCAGCAACGCGCGGGAGACTCGTTGGAGTTCATCGAGAATGTAAAAATCGATCTGTTCCCCGACGAGGTCTATGTCTTTACGCCGCGAGGAGATATTCTTGAGTTGCCAAAAGGATCGTGTGGTATCGACTTTGCCTACGCGGTCCATACCGACATCGGCAACCATTGTGTTGCGGCGCGGGTCAGTAAGCAGTTGGTACCCCTATCAGAGCCGTTGGAAAGTGGTGCCACGATCGAAATCGTCACCTCACCGACTGGCAGACCCAGTCCCTCGTGGCTCAATTGGGTGGTCACCGCCCGCGCCCGGACCCATATTCGCCACTTTTTAAAGGATCAGCGGCGCGATGACTCCCTCGCGCTAGGCAAAAACCTGCTCGACCGCGCGCTAATGGCCCAAGACACTCGTCTCAGCGCCATTGATGACGCTGCAATGGACGCCGCCTTAACCGCATTAGGTAAAGCGGATATCGACGAATTGGTGATCGACGTCGCATTAGGTAATACGCTGCCCCATATCGCCGTTGCACACCTGACTAATCGCTACGATGACGCCGCAGTCAGTGGCGAGGGCGCCACGCTCGGCATCCGCGGGACGGAAGGCGTAGGCGTGGCTTATGCAAAGTGTTGCTGCCCCTTACCGGGAGATGCTATTCAAGGGTACTTAGGGCAAGAACGAGGCTTAGTCGTTCACCGCGATAGCTGCCGCAACTTAGTCGACCTGAGAGAACAACGCGATCGGCTTATGTCACTGCACTGGGATGAAGATATTGAGCGTAGTTATCCCGTTGGCCTTAGGGTGCAAGTGGAAAATCGGCGCGGCATGATCGCCGTATTAGCCACGCGACTGAGCAGTATTGGACTCAACATCGAGCGCATTGCGACACAAAATAAAGACATCCAGTTCACCTTTGTCGATTTAGAGCTACAAGTCAGCAGCCGCATTCATTTAGCAAGGGTGATGAAGCGCGTCAGGACAATCGAGGGCGTGCTCAAAGTAACGCGCAGCGCACGGCGATAAAACGCCTCAAATTGAGCTACTCTCCTCTGGGGGCCGCAACACATCGATCTTGCGTCGCTCGAAGCTTCGTTATTCAATAAAGACCAACCGTTCATGTCAGGAGGCTGCCGTGTCGAACCGCGCTGTCATCACCACCCCATCCGCGCCGCAGGCAATAGGCCCCTATTCACAGGGCATCAAAGTCGGTAACACCGTATGGATATCCGGGCAGATCCCACTCGACCCGAAAACGATGTTGCTGATATCAGGTGACATTACTGCCGAGAGCGAGCAGGTGTTCGCCAACCTTGCCGCAGTGGCCGCAGCTGCGGGGGGCACTCTCGATGATGCTGTAAAAATTAATATTTCCCTGACCGATCTTGCTGATTTCGATGCGGTCAATGCCGTCATGGCGCAACAGTTTGCAGAACCTTATCCCGCACGAGCCTGTGTACAAGTGGCGGCCTTACCGAAAGGCGCTCGCATTGAGGTCGAGGCCATTCTCACGCTGTAAGCACCCAACGGTTATTTGTCGCTAGGCGTTGATGGCCGCTGCATAGCCCTCGCGCCATGACGGGTAGGTCAGCGTGAAGCCGATCTCTTTGAGTAACGCGCTTCGACACTGACGATTGGCTCTTGAGATCCCCTGTTGCTGTGTTTCGCTGAGCGTAACGCCCAATTTTTCGGCCAACCATCGCTCAACCTCGTAAGTGGGAGTCGTATCCCCATCAGCCGCTAACAAAGTGGGTGGCACCGCTTCTCCCTGCTCATCTAGATGCAAACAGTGCACAATCAATCGTGCTAAATCTTCTCGATGAATGCGGTTGCCAAAAGAAGACCCTGGGGCTCCTCCCTGACCAGAGAGTACCCGCCGAATTAACATGCCATGCGGGTCGCCGTACACACCGGCAGGCCGAATAACGGTAGTGGTTCGCGCGCGTCGGATCCCGGCCTCTGCTGCCACCATCGCTCTTGCTTGGGGCTCGCTCACGTTCAGTGGTGAGTACTCATCCACCCAGCCACCGGCTGCCTCCCGATAAACCCGCGTTGATGACACCCAGATAACGCGACGACACGCCAATAGCCAAGGTTGTTCCGCCAATAGCGTAGCGGCCTGAGTAAAGCCACTGTGATACCCCTCCGGATCGTAAGACTGAGGCGTTGGCGTGATGAGAATATAATCGGGGTCTAACACCGGCAACGCGGCCATAGATACTGGGTCGGTCAGGTCTACCTGATAGCGATCAAAGCGCTCGGAGAGCTTGCTGGCATGGCGGCGCGCAGCCGACACGTGCCAACCGGCCTCTCTCATTGAAAACCCCACTCGCGTACCAATGTCGCCACATCCAAGGATCAGCAGGTGCATAAATTGCGCAGCCTCATCTAAGAATCGCTAAGATAACACTCTGACAGCGAGAGCAGGGTATCGAGACGCCTTTGAGCCAAACCATTTTGCACAACTCCGTGACGACGCTCCGCGGTGTCGGCGAGAAATTGAGATTACGTTTGTCGGAAATTGGCATCTATTCTTTAGAAGATCTGCTGTTTCATTTTCCGCTTCGGTATCAAGACCGTACTCGCGTAACGCCCATCGGCGCACTCACTGATCAGATCGATGCGGTGGTACAAGGAGAGATCAAAGGCGCTGCAGTCACAATGGGTAGGCGCCGTACGCTTGTCGTTCAAATCGGTGACGAAACCGGGCTGGTCACGATCCGTTTTTTCCATTTTCGGCAGATGCAGGTCGCTCAATTTAAAACGGGGGGGCGCGTCACACTCTTTGGTACGCCACGAAGATTAGCCGGTAAGGTAGAGATGGTGCATCCGGAGTATCGGCTAGGCGACGAGACCACTTTATTAGAGCCGGCCCTCACGCCGGTTTATCCGACCGTCAGTGGACTCGGGCAAAGCACCTGGCGAAAACTCTGTGGTCAGGCGGTGGCATTGCTCACGAAAACGCCACCAGATGATCTATTAGCCGGCGTCACCGACGATACCATTACCCTGCCAGAGGCCATTTCGTTTCTCCATAATCCTCCTCCGTCTGCATCGCTTGAACAAATTCAGCAAGGGACTCATCGCGCACAAACCCGGCTAGCACTTGAGGAGCTCATCGCGCACCAAGTATCAGTTTTAGGCGTCCGGGATAAGGAGCGGCGATTCGTTGCGCCAGTCATCGATAGAGATTCCCCTTTATCGAAGGCACTCTTTAGGTCACTGCCTTTTAGCCCAACAGAAGCGCAAAATCGTGTTGGGGAGGACCTCAGTCAAGACCTTGCTCAAAATCACCCTATGTTGCGTTTAGTGCAAGGTGATGTGGGTTCAGGCAAGACCTTAGTCGCAGCAAAAGCAGCGCTCGACACTATCGCATCGGGCTACCAGGTTGCCTTCATGGCACCCACTGAGTTGCTAGCTGAACAGCATTTTTCAACCTTACAGTCTTGGTTCGCACCATTGGGCAAACCTGTTTCCTGGTTAAGCGGCCGCATTAAGGGACGTGCCCGTGCTGAGGTGTTGCAGCAACTCGCGAGTGGTGAGGCGGCAGTTGTGGTTGGAACACACGCCTTGTTCCAAGAGGACGTCCATTTTCAACGCCTTGGGCTAATCGTCGTCGACGAGCAACATCGATTTGGTGTTCATCAACGCCTAGCGTTGGCAGATAAAGGTGCAGATGGACAGCATCCACACCAACTCGCACTGACTGCCACGCCGATTCCACGATCACTCGCCATGGTCGCTTATGGCGATCTGGATTGCTCGGTGATTGACGAGCTCCCCCCAGGACGGACACCCGTAACAACAACCTTAATTGATCACGATCGCCGTGATGCCGTCATCAAACGTGTTGGCGCCGCATGCCGTGATGGGCGACAAGCTTACTGGGTCTGTACTGCGATCGAGGAAAGCGACTCGCTGCACATGGAGGCAGCCACGGCGACGCTAGAAACCTTATCGGCCGCGCTACCAGGAGTCGCAATAGGCCTAGTACATGGCAAGTTAAAGCCGGCAGATAAAGCCGGCGTGATGGCACAGTTTAAAGCGGGGGCGCTACAATTACTCGTGGCAACGACCGTCATTGAAGTTGGCGTAGATGTGCCACAAGCCAGCCTGATGATTATCGATAATGCTGAGCGCTTGGGGCTTGCACAGCTCCACCAACTGAGAGGCCGTGTTGGCCGCGGGGCCATCGAGAGTCACTGCGTGCTTTTGTTCCGTCCGCCACTGTCGATGACGGCGCAAGAGAGGCTCAAGGTCATGCAGGACACTCACGATGGCTTTGTGATTGCAGAGGCAGATTTGCGCATTCGCGGGCCCGGCGAATTGCTCGGTACTCGGCAAACCGGACTCGCTCAATTTCGGGTTGCGAGACTCCCAGAACATGAAGCACTCTTAATAACAGCACACGGTATTGCGCAACAACTGCATCAGCACGATACGGCCCGCGCTCAAGCGCTAATGACCCGCTGGGCCGGTCCCCGCGCAGATTTCGCGCGTGTTTAATGCAGCGGGTTTTACGCGCAGACTCAGGCAAATGTCGCATCGCTGTGCTCAGACCGCTAAACTAGCGCACCCCGAAACGCGAAGTGTCTGTTAATGGTTGAATCACCCCCTTCTCTCCGCGCGGGCTCAGCAATAAAACCAGATAAGCTGCGTGCGGTGATCGCAATCACGCGGTTTGATAAGCCCATTGGCACTTTTCTGCTCTTAGCGCCCACTTTATGGGGAATAATACTGGCGAATCAAGGTTACCCACCTTGGGAACTGCTTAGCCTCTTTGTCGCCGGCGCTATTGTGATGCGCTCCGCAGGCTGTGTCGCAAATGATCTCGCTGATCGAAATCTGGACGGCCACGTCGAGAGAACCCGATTGAGGCCATTAGTCAGTGGCGCCCTGAGCGTCTCTGAAGCCCTTTTTTTACTGATTGGCTTACTCGTTATTGCCCTGGGTTTAGTGGCGCTCACCAATACGCTCACCATTAAACTCTCGATCGCAGGCTTAGCGATAGCATTGGTCTATCCGCTTATGAAGCGCGTGACTCACCTGCCACAAATTGTGCTGGGGCTCGCCTTTTCATGGAGCATTCCGATGGCTTTTGCGGCCAGTGTGAGTGAGCTCCCGCCCGCGCTATGGTGGTTATTTAGTGCCAATCTGCTCTGGACGGTAATCTATGATACGCAATATGCCATGGTCGATCGGGAAGATGATTTAACCGTAGGTATTAAGTCGACGGCCATTTTATTTGGGCATCTCGATGTGCGTATTATTGGGCTGCTACAGTGTTGTTGTGTCATCGCCTTCTGGTGCTGTGGCGCCGCGTTTGACCTTGGAATGCCCTACTATGCTGCAGTCATCGCTGTCGGTTTACTGTTTATAAGACACCTTTGGCTCATTAAAGATCGCGATACGCAGCAATGTTTTAGGGCGTTTAATCAAAGTAAATGGATCGGTTTCCTTGTTTTGGCCGGGCTATGTGCCAATTTTTGGTTCGGGTCAGTGCCGCTTGACTGAACGCAGCGAAGCTTCCCTCAATGCCACCGTGCATCGGTCAATGAATGAGATCGATCCGGCACTGTGGCGCGCTTACTTTGGTGAAAGCGATCCCTTCCTGCGCTGGGACTTTTTACACGGGCTAGAGTCGACAGGGTGCACCACTTCACAAAGCGGCTGGCAGCCCGCCCACATCCAATTAGATCGATCCGGATCGACACTAGGCTTTGTGCCCGCCTACGTAAAAGGCCATAGCTATGGCGAATACGTTTTTGATTGGTCATGGGCAGAAGCGTGGCAGCGGATGGGTCTAGAGTATTATCCCAAACTCGTGACGGCAGTGCCTTTTACGCCAGCCACTGGCCAGCGCCTTTGGCATGATGCGGCGCATCACAACGCGCTATCGGACGTCGTCTATGGCGTACAAGCGCTCTGCTCTTCCTTAGCGGTCTCTAGTTGGCATGTCTTATTCTTGGAGCGAGCTCAGTCTGATGCGCTAGTCGACCTAGGTATGCCGCAGCGGTTAACCACCCAGTTCCATTGGTTTAACCGCGGCTATCGGGACTTCGAAGACTTTTTAGCGCGCTTCAACAGCCGTAAACGAAAAAATTTACGGCGAGAGCGAGACCAAATCGCGCGCCAGGGCTTAGTGTTAGAAACCAAGAAAGGCGGTGACATTACCCCTGAAAATTGGCGATTTTTTCATCGTTGCTACCAAACAACCTACGCTAAACGATCCGGCCACGGTGGTTATTTAACTGACGCTTTTTTTACCGAAGCCTGTCCAACCCTTGGCGAAACGCCGGTTATGGTGTTGGCGTCATGCGCGGGTGAGCCCGTCGCGGCGGCGCTTTTTTTTGAAGGGGGTGATACCTTGTATGGCCGCTATTGGGGGTGCCTCGCTGAGTTTGATTATCTGCATTTTGAAGCCTGTTATTACCGTGGGATTGAGTATTGCATTAACGCCGGTTTATCGCGTTTTGATCCGGGGGCACAAGGAGAGCACAAAATTCAGCGGGGCTTTGAGCCCGTGCTAACGTACTCTAATCATTGGATTGTCGACGAGCGATTCAGCGACGCCGTTGCACAGTTTGCCGCGCAGGAATGTGATCATGTGCGTGCTTATCAGCAAGAGGCAACAACGCTACTGCCCTTCAAACTGGACAGCCCCTAAAGCGCCTACTGCGGCGCGTCGCGGAGAAAAACCCACTGTCCGTCTTGAGACTGAGCGGCACTGTAGTAATAGCCTTCACTGGTAAAATCCTTCAAGCCCTCGGGCGCATTGAGACCTTCCTCGATTATGTAACGCGCCATCAAACCACGGGCCTTTTTCGCAAAAAAAGAAATCATTTTGTATTGCCCATTTTTCAAATCACGGAATTGCGGCGTGACGATGTCAACATCCAGCAATTTAGGTCGAATCGATTTAAAGTACTCATTAGAGGCGAGGTTCACCAGAACAGGGCTGCCGCTGGCCCTCAAGTGCTTAGAAAGCAATTGGGTGATCGCGTCTCCCCAAAACTCATATAAGTTTTTACCGCCCGCATGACGAAAGGGTAAGCCCATCTCCAAGCGGTAAGGTTGCATCAAATCAAGCGGCCTGAGCAGGCCATAGAGCCCGCTTAAAATACGCAAATGCTTTTGCGCAAAAGCCAGCTCTTTCGAACTTAGCGTGTCTGCACGCAGTCCCGTGTAGACATCGCCCTTAAACGCTAGAACCGCCTGTTTGGCATTATCGAGGGAAAAATCCGGTGCCCAATTCATAAATCGCTCATGATTAAGATGTGCGATCTTTTCCGAGACCCCCATCAAAGATTGGATGTCCTCTGGCGTCATTTTGCGAGCGGCACCTACCAGCGTCGTGGCTTCAGCTAACAGTAAAGGCTGCGTCGCCTTGCGCGTCGTGGGCGCCGTCTCGTAATCCAGCGTTTTTGCGGGGGACAGAATGGACAGCATTGCATCACCTCTTCTGCAATCTTTAAGGGTGGAATGATAACCTTCACGCTGGATGATACAAACCTTTGGTAGCGCAATGAGCAACGATGTCTTACACAACACCCTGATTGATCGCGGCATTAGGCTATTGGGTCACGTGATAGCGTGGTGTGTCCCCGTGATGGCAGTGACAGTCTGTGTCATCGTCATATTGCGTTACGGGTTTAATACCGGTGCCATTGCGGCCCAAGAATCCGTTCAATACCTCCACGCTGCGCTGTTCATGCTGGGTGCCGCGGTCACAATGGGAGCGGATCAACATGTTCGAGTTGATGTGTTTTACCGCCATTTTAATCCGCGGCAGCAAGCGTGGGTGAATACGTTAGGGCACATTATTTTTACCCTTCCGCTGTGTGTTTTGATTGGCGTAGGGTCATTTGGCTATGTCGTGGACAGTTGGTCGGCACGCGAAACGTCTCCCGAACCAGGGGGCTTACCCCTCGTATATGTCTTGAAAACACTGATTCCCGCCATGGCCGTGTTACTGGGACTGCAAGCTATTGCCCACATTGGGCGGGGACTCAACGTGTTGCGCCATCAGGATCCGTCGTGATGGAAGGGCAATTCGCACTCGCGATGTTTGTTGTGGTGTGCGGCATCTTGCTACTGGGCTTTCCAGTGGCACTCACATTAGGGGGCACCGCACTGAGTTTCGCGGCTCTCGGTATTTTATTGGGACATTTTGACCCCTCCTATTTAACGGCATTAACAGGCCGGATATTTGGCACCATGGGCAACGAGACACTGGTTGCGGTGCCACTTTTTATTTTGATGGGAGTGGTCCTAGAGCGAGCGAAAATCGCTGAAGATCTACTGGCAAACCTAGCAGGCATGTTTGGCGCTCGGCCAGGAGGCTTGGGCTTGGCGGTCATTATTGTTGGCGCTCTGCTAGCTGCTAGCACCGGGATCGTCGGGGCGACGGTGGTCACCATGGGTGTTCTCGCCCTGCCAACGATGTTGCGCGCCGGGTATCAGCCTCAGCTGGCTGCAGGCACTATTTGTGCCACTGGGACATTAGGGCAAATCATACCGCCGTCGATCGCACTCGTATTACTCGGCGACACAATGTCGAGCGCCTACCAGCAGGCACAGTTAAAAATGAACATCGTCAATACGCAAACCGTCTCAGTCGGGGACCTCTTTGTGGGCGCCATTGTGCCTGGCATCGTGCTGGTCTTGCTATATCTGTCGTATGTTCTGATCCGAGCGGCAGTGCAGCCCAGCAGTGCGCCGCCAGCAGAAGTTGAAGAGACTGATATCCGGTCGGTGGCTACCGCGGTACTTCCCCCCCTAGGTCTCATTGGGCTGGTACTGGGATCAATTCTCGTGGGCGCTGCGACACCCACGGAAGCCGCCGGCGTCGGTGCGGTAGGCGCGTTGTTGCTGGCCCTGGGCCGTGGTGCGCTAACGCTAGGCGTTTTACAAGACATCTCTCGTTCCACCCTTTTTACCACGAGCATGGTGTTTTTAATTCTCATTGGGGCGGCACTGTTTTCGCTGGTTTTTCGCGGATTTGGCGGGGATACAATGATCGAGTCGTTTTTTGAGGAGCTCGGCGGAGGACCTCACACAGCACTCTTAATTGTGATGCTAGTCATGTTTCTGTTGGGCTTTATTCTCGACTTTATTGAAATTACTTTCGTTGTTGTGCCAGTGGTGGGTCCCATCTTGTTAGCAATGGGGTTCGATCCGGTTTGGCTTGGCATTATGATTGCCGTGAATCTTCAGACGTCCTTTCTGACCCCACCTTTTGGATTCGCCCTATTTTACTTACGTGGTGTGGCGCCCGACACAGTCAGCACCCGCGACATTTACTCCGGGGTATTGCCATTTGTGCTCATTCAACTGTTGCTGCTTGTCCTAATGTGGTGGTGGCCCAATTTAGTACTATGGTTACCCGGGGTCATGGGGCGATAATGCATCGAGTCTCGTGCCCCTGAGCGCGATATGATCGTCATCGCTCAACCATTCAAGAAGAGATGCCATGCCAACTGAAGAACTAGACACGGATCCCCTCCCTTATGGAGATTTAGCATTACAAACGATTGCTATGCCTCGGGATACCAACGCTAACGGCGACATTTTTGGGGGTTGGTTGCTGTCACAAATGGACCTTGCTGGGAGTATTACGGCATCGGAGCTCGCGGGAGGCAGAGTCGCAACAGTAGCGATTGAAGGCATGTCATTTTTAACACCGGTGCATGTTGGCGCCGTTGTAAGTTGCTATTGCGATGTACTTGAAACAGGTCGTAGTTCGCTCCGCATACTCGTCGAAGTCTGGATTAATGCCAGGCAAGACGGCGAGCCGCTCAAGGTGACAGAGGGGGAGTTTATTTACGTGGCGATCGACGAACACAAGTTAACGCGGCCTATTAATCCGTAAACGAAACGGGAGGCATCACCCGGTCTCGCCCATTGAGATAAGCCCGCTCGGATATTTCGTGATAGGTCCGCACACGTTGAAAAAAGTCGAAGTAGGAAGCAGCAATTTTCTCTGCCATGGGATCAGCATCAATCAGCGCTTGAACTGCAACCTGACTCTGCTCATAAAGGACATCCATCACATCGTCAGGTAACGGCAGCAATTCTGTATCAAAGTCGCGCAGTAAAATTTCAAGTGATTCACTGTTGTGAGCCGTAAAATCATCAAGCATATCGCTATTGGTGGCACGAGCCGCCACCCTAACAATTGCCTGCAGATCGTCGGGTAATGCCGCTAGCGCCTCTTCATTAACAATAATTTCGAGCATCGCGCCAGGTTCGTGCCATCCAGGATAATAATAGTAATTACCAACCTCCATGAGGCCCAGCGTTCTATCGTTGTAAGGGCCAACCCACTCAACGGCGTCAATGACACCGGTCTGCATCGACGTGTATACCTCACCGCCCGCAATGCGAACAGCGGAACCACCCGCCGCATCAAAAACCTCTCCAGCGAGGCCTGGGATACGCATTTTAAGGCCCGCTAAATCTTCTCGACTATTCAACCGCTTGTTAAACCAACCCGCCATCTGAACACCTGTACTCCCACCGGCAAAGGGCACCACACCGAAAGGCGCATAGAGCTCGCGCCACAGCGCGAGGCCACCACCATAATGCAGCCAGCCGTTTGCCTCTTGAGCGGTCATTCCAAACGGCACTGCGGTATAAAAAACGGCGGCAGGGATCTTGCCCTTCCAATAATAAGCGGCCCCGTGACCTGCCTCAGCCACTCGCCGCGATACCGCATCAAAGACCTCAAACGGAGGGACAATTTCACCGGCGCCAAAGACTTTTATCCTCAACCGACCCCCTGACGCCTCATTCACTCGTCGCGCAAAGTTTTCGGGGGCCGCACCCAATCCGGGCAGCCCCTTTGGCCAAGTCGTGACTAACTTCCACTCAATAAACGCATCAACACCTCGCGCTGTCTTTGTCGGATCGCCGCCTTGACCAGACCGATCTAACGACCACATCGCCACAACACTCACCAAAGCCGCGACGAGTGCGATAACAACGAGGGGTAGTATTTGTTTCTCACGCATAATTCCGCCTTACAGGACAGTTAAATTCGCATACTGCAGCACCAGCCATTTACTACCTTCGCTAAAACTCACCTCGACCCTAGCATTACCGCCCTGACCTTCAAATTGGGTCACGACACCCTCACCAAAGACTTGATGCAAGACACGACGACCCAAGTCGAGTCCTTCGACCGGAGGTTCACTCAACGCATGATGCGATAATGACCCAAGAGGACGAGACACCGAACCATTGAGGCGGACTTCTTCTATTAGCTCTCCCGGTATCTCGCGGATAAAACGCGACGGCGTGTTGTACATGTCACTGCCATGTAAGCGTCGGTTTTCTGCATACGTCACGATCAATTTCCGCATTGCACGAGTAATACCCACATAAGCTAACCGGCGTTCCTCTTCCAATCGGCCCGGCTCCTCTAGCGACATTTGATGGGGAAAAAGATTTTCTTCAACGCCCGCCATGAACACTAAAGGGAACTCCAAACCTTTTGCACTGTGCAGTGTCATCATTTGGATACTGTCCTCATAGGGGTCCGCTTGACCCTCTCCTGCATCTAGCGCGGCACTATCCAAAAATGCCTGCAGTGGCGTGATCGTCTCGTCCTCAGGTTCAAATAGCCGCGTTGCCGTCACCAATTCCTGTAAATTTTCTACCCTCGCTTGCCCGCGTTCGCCTTTTTCAGCGCGGTGATAATTCATCAACCCTGACATTTCGATGACATGCTCTGTGAACTCGTCGAGGGACAACGTCTCCGCCGCCGTTGCAAAATCGTCAATCAATGCCTGGAAATTCGCAAGCGCTGTCAGTGCTCGTGCCGGTAGGAGCGTCTCTTTACGAACCACCTCTATCGCTTCCCATAAGGGGGCCTGATCCCGTCTGGCAACCTCTCGCAGTTTTTCTACTGTCTTATTACCGATACCACGGGGCGGCGTATTCAGAACGCGCTCTAGTGCCGCATCGTCACGACGAGCTTGAGCCAACCGCAAATAGGCCAGGGCATTGCGGATTTCCAGCCGCTCGTAAAATCGCTGCCCGCCGTATATGCGGTAAGGTATCCGCTCCCGCAGCAGCGCTTCTTCCAGTACACGTGATTGCGCGTTTGAACGATACAAAATCGCTATCGACCGCCGCGGATGTCCCTCGTCGCACCACGTTTGGGCTTGTTCAACGATATAGCGCGCCTCGTCTTGCTCATTAAATCCGGCGTATAACGTGATCGGATCGCCCCGCTCACCTTCCGTCCATAAATTTTTACCCAAACGTCCGGCATTACGCGAAATGAGTCCGTTTGCAGCTTCGAGGATCGTCTCAGTGGACCGATAATTTTGCTCTAATCTCACCGTCACTGTGCCAGCAAAATCTTCTGAAAATCGCTGAATATTTTCGACCTTAGCACCACGCCACCCATAAATAGACTGGTCGTCATCGCCCACCGCAACAACCGGGATAGTCTGCCCCGCTAAAACGCGCAACCAGGCATACTGAATCGTATTGGTGTCTTGAAACTCGTCTACCAAAATTGTTTTAAAGCGCGCTTGGTAATGCGCTAACGTAGCGGGGGACTTAAGCCATAGCTCATGTGCACGAAGCAACAACTCCGCAAAGTCGACCAGACCGCCTCGATCACACGCCTCTTCGTAAGCCGCATAAACACGCACCATGGTCTTCGCATATAAATCGCCTAGCGGCACGTCGACATGGCGCGCCCGGAGTCCTTCATCTTTCTGTCCATTAATAAACCACTGCGCCTGCTTGGGTGGCCAGCGGGCGTCATCCAGCTCCAGCTCTCGGCAAACCCGTTTCACTACCCTCAGCTGATCATCACTATCTAAAATTTGGAACTGCTGAGGTAAACCCGCCTCCTGCCAGTGCGCTTTCAGTAACCGGTGTGCTAATCCGTGAAATGTCCCCACCCAAAGACCATGGGTCGGCATTTGCAGCATCTCTTCGATACGACCCCGCATCTCGCGAGCGGCTTTATTGGTAAACGTCACCGCTAACACCGACTGAGCAGAGAATCCCTCGGCACGAATCAGCCAAGCGATCCGATGAACCAGCACACGTGTTTTACCGGAGCCCGCGCCAGCTAAAACAAGCTGATTAGCCGAGGAGGCGGTCACCGCCTCTCGCTGAGCCGCATTCAGGGGATTTAAAATATCGGAGACATCCATGCGCTTAGTGTAACGGAATGCGCATTACTGATTGAATAAACGTTGTAAACAGATCTGCCGTAGGTGGTTTATTCATTGGGCGTTCATTGGTATAACAGACTTCTCTAGAGTGACAGAGTATTCGGTGAAGCAACTCACCGATGCCGTATTGATATCAACGACGCCAGCATTTGGCTGACCAAAAAGGAAATATAAAATGAAAATTAAGCCCGCTACACTCGTCTTTGCGTTGCTTGCCACACCCGTGAGTGCTGCTTTTGCCTGTGATGTTCCGGTAGCACCGCCAACGCCAGATGGTGGCAGTGCGACAATGGAAGACATGGTGGCATCGCAAGGCGAGGTCAAAGCCTTTCAAGCCGCTAATGCAGACTATCTTACCTGTGTAGACGACCAAATGACCGCTGAAAAAGCGGCCATGGACGAAGGCGATAACAGTGCTGACGAACGCTATGCGCTAGCGGCTGCCGACTACAACGCGGCTGTCTCGCGCGAAGAAAAAGTGGCGGCTGACTTCAATGCTGCTATCAAGGCGTTCAAAGCGGCCAACCCCTGAACAACTCTTTTCTGTCGGTTACCGTGAGGTGCAGCGCAACGCCTCGGTAACCGGCCGGTCACCGTCAGCAGCATCACGGCCCGCCAAATAGCGACCGCTGGTCACCGCAAAGACGATCTACTCCTGCGACATCGCGTCACCCGGTTACGTCGTTAAAGGGCTAATCGTGGTTAACGAGACACTCTTTTTATTCGTTCGGGTGGCGCCTGTTTTTAGGCCAGCATAGGTAAAGCGCAATACCAAACGCAGCAAAGGAAATAGGCATGGTCGCGGCCAAAACGTACAGTGTTGTATTAACGAGCTCTGTCGATGTGCCTGACATCATCTCGTCAAATCGCCATGCCCAAGACCGGTAGTGAAGACAGCATGTAAAACCCCATGCACCACATAAAATACCCACTGCCTTTCGATCCTTCATCGCCTGATACCCACCGGTTATTAATAACGCCGCGGCAATCAGATCGGGCAAGTACCCCGCAAGTGTTTGTCCAAACCTGAGGGTAAATAAAGTCTCAAGCGTGAAATGGGCCAGACCGAGAAGAATAGTCAATAAAGAAAATGTATTGAGAAATGGTGGCGTTACTTCTTCATTCGCGTTGCAGGCAGCGTTACTCCATCGTCACCGAGTGTTCTTATCCCACCCAAAAACAATCAAAGAATAAACTTGAAAAAGGACCACAGAATAAGGCCCCACATCACTGCATTAACAACAACAGATCTAATAAAATTTTTAACCTGTGTTTGCATAGCCTTTAATCACTTCGACTCCACCGAGACAGCGTGTTTTACAACCGTTACTTAGTTTTCGACGGATTGTTGTTTCGTGTCTTTTTTCTTTGCCCATTTTGCGATCAAAATCCAAGAATATGCTGTCACCCCAACCGTCAGAATTAACCAAATATAAAAATTTATTTCCATCATCATCTCCCGTTAATTTACTGTTGTGAATTACTCCACAGTCACAGATTTAGCAAGGTTGCGGGGCTTATCAACGTCGGTGCCTTTGGCCACCGCAACGTGGTACGACAACAGCTGCAACGCGATGGTGAAAGCAATTGGGCCTGCGAGCGCACTTGTAGCGGGAAGCGCCAACACGTCGCAGTTGGGACCCGATTGATAACCTGCCTTTTCACTGGCGAATACAAATAAATGACCACCTCGAGCCCGTACCTCCTCAAGATTAGCCCGAAGTTTTTCCATCAATAGATCGTCTGGCGCCACCGCAACGACCGGCATATCCTCGTCAACCAGCGCCAGTGGACCATGTTTAAGCTCTCCTGCAGGGTAGGCTTCGGCATGGATATAAGAAATTTCCTTTAACTTGAGCGCGCCCTCCATGGCAATAGGGTAATAAATGCCCCGACCTAGAAATAAGGCATGATGTTTGTTGGTGAAGCGCCGCGCCAACGTTTTGATCCTGTCATCGCACGCCAACACCTGGTCAGCCACCGTCGCGAGCTTCTGTAACGCGGCGCCAATATCCTGCGTGGCCAGTGTGTCCGATGCATGATGGTGGGCCAGCCGCGACGTCAGCATGAGCAACGCAGCAAGTTGTGTCGTAAATGCCTTGGTCGATGCCACGCCAATCTCTGCGCCCGCCTGCGTCAAATACACCAACTCGCAAGCTCGAACCATAGCACTATGATCAACGTTACAGATCGCCAACCGTGCCAGCACATTTTCAACACCCACATGCTCCAAAGCCGCTAGGGTATCCGCCGTTTCACCTGATTGCGAAATACCCACCATGAGGGTATTGGGGAGCACCACGGCATCGCGATATCGATATTCAGACGCGACCTCAACCTGGCAAGGCAGTCCAGTCAATGATTCGATCCAGTGTCGGGCAACCAGGCCCGCGTGATAGCTGGTGCCACAGGCTAATATCTGTACGGCTTGGACCCGCGAAAACAGCTCAGTCGCGCGCGCTCCGAAGGCTCGGTCATCGGCTGTGGCGCCTGTAATCATGTCCCGCAACCGCGCCGGCTGTTCAAAAATCTCTTTTCGCATGTAGTGATCGTAACGGCCCAACCCCTCGCCTTCTGGTCGCAGTGCAAGACGGTTTTGGCTTCGGTCGACCGGATCACTGTCCGCATTAAAGATGGCATAGCTATCTGCCGTCAGCTGCGCAACATCACCCTCTTCAAGATAAATAAACGTATCCGTGACGGACTGCAATGCAAGCGTGTCTGATCCAGCAAAGTTTTCCCCCAAACCAATACCCAATACCAGTGGGCTACCCTGACGTGCGACGACCAGTTCATCAGGCGATTGACGATCAATGACAGCGAGTGCATAGGCGCCTTTCAGTTGTGGCAGAACCTGCCGTAACGCAGCGAGCAAGTCTTGGCCGTCGTCCTTGATAGCCAGCGCAATTAAATGTGCCACCACCTCGGTATCGGTCTCTGAAGCGAACTGACAACCCTGCGCTGTTAACGAAGCGCGCAGCGCTTCGTGGTTCTCAATAATGCCGTTGTGCACCACGGCGATGCGGTCATTAATAATATGAGGATGGGCGTTGGCAACCGAAGGCGCGCCATGGGTCGCCCAACGAGTATGAGCAATGCCGGTGCCGCCACTCAGTGGCGTGGCTTGCTGTGCTGCCTCTAACGCGGCTACGCGACCCAAGCTTTTATGGCTCGACAATTGGCCTTCACGGTCGATCAGCGCAAAACCCGCTGAGTCGTATCCCCGATACTCTAGCCTGCGAAGGCCCTCGAGAAGGATGTCAGTGCAATCTCGCCGGGCGGTGACCGCCACAATACCGCACATTATTGTTTATCCTCGGTTTTACGGGGGCGCTGCCAACCATCTACGTTATGCTGCCGGCCCCGCGCTACTGCTAACTGATCGCTTTCTACGTCATCCGTGATGGTAGAGCCAGCTGCCACGAAACCGCCCGATGCAACTGACAACGGGGCCACTAAGGTGCTATTTGATCCGATAAAGACGGCTTCCCCCAGTTCAGTCCGGTATTTATTGGCACCATCGTAGTTACAGGTGATAGTCCCTGCGCCAATATTGCTCCAGGCACCCACGGTGGCATCACCGAGATAGGTAAGGTGGCTTGCTTTCGCACCCGTGCCAAGCGACGCATTTTTTATTTCGACAAAATTGCCCACCTTCGCCTGCTCGCCAATTTCGGTGCCAGGACGCAGACGCGCGTAGGGGCCAACTTCAGCTCCCGCCTTAACAATAGCGCCATCGATGTAAGTGAACGGTAGAATTTTTGCTCCAGACTCAATATCTGCGTTGCGAATTACGCAGTGGGCACCAATAGTGACCTCATCACCCAGTGTCACAGTGCCCTCAAACAGCACATTAAGATCAATAGAGACATCGCTACCGCAGCGTAATGATCCTCGTATATCCAGCCGTGCACGATCCACTACCGCAACACCGGCGGCCATTAGCCGCTCTACGAGCACCTGTTGATGCTGACGTTCCAGATGTTCTAACTGTTGGGGTGTATTGACCCCCAACGTGTCCAGCGCACTATCGGAGACCACCACTGCAACGTTAACGCCATCGCCTTTAGCCAACGCCAAGACATCGGGTAAGTAATATTCTGATTGCGCATTGTCATTCTGGATCCGAGCCAACCAACCCGCGAGCAAGCTCGCTCTGCTCGCTAGCACACCCGTGTTAATTTCGCGCAGCTGCTGCTGTGCTAAAGATGCGTCTCTATGCTCTACAACCGCTAAGAAATCACCCTGCTCGTCACGGATAACACGACCATAACCCGATGGCTCCGCCACCTCGGCTGACAACATCGCAATGCCATCCTTCGCTACAGCCACCACCGCCTGCAAAGTCGGGACAGTGACCAGTGGGACATCACCAAACAAGATCAATAATGTTGAATCTGAGTGGCACGCGCCGATCGCTTGCTGAACAGCGTGACCTGTACCTTTTTGCTCCGCTTGTAGATGGCATTGCACGTCGGGTGCGCGGACTGCCGCTTCCACAGCATCGGCGCCACAACCGATAACGACATGAATACGGTTAGCGCCAGCTGCGCGAGCGGCATCCAAGGTGTAGTGAATTAACGGCCGACCGGACAACAGGTGGAGTACTTTAGGCAGCCTGGATTGCATCCGGCTACCTTGTCCAGCCGCCAAAATGATGACTTCCAACATGACAGAATCCGCTCAGGGCTCATCGCAAGCGTCATCATTACCCACCGGGGCCAGTTTGCAAGTACGCGAGGGTTCTTCGGCAAACAAACACCAAAATTAACCCATTTACTGCGGGGTATTACCCTCGGCCGGCGCGGTTCTTGAGTTTACGCAGAGCAGATAATTGCGCCGTCGCTTCCGCTAATTGCGCAGAGGCAAGGCCATAATCGATTTCCCCCTGCTGATTCGCCAACGTTTCTTCGGCATCTCGACGCGCCGTTTCAGCAGCCGCTTCATCGATATCGTCAGCTCTAACAGCCGTATCAGCCAAAACAGTAACCACGTCGCCTTGCACTTCTAAAAAACCACCAGAGGCGTAATAGACTTGCTCTTCACCAGTTGGCTCAATGATACGAATGGGCCCGGGAATAAGTCGCGTTAGCAAGGCGGCATGTCCATGACAAACGCCTAACTCGCCCTCTATGCCCGTGGCGACGAGCAGTTCCACGAGCCCTGAGTAGATCTGAGCTTCTGCACTCACGATATCGCACTGTAAGGTCATCGCCATAAGTCAGTCCCCGACCCGCGTCAGAGCTTAGACGCCTTTTCGACCGCCTGCTCGATTGAGCCCACCATATAAAACGCCTGCTCAGGAAGGTGGTCAAAATCGCCGCCTAAAATACCCTTAAAGCCTGCAATGGTGTCTTTTAGTGAAACATAGATACCGGGCGAGCCGGTGAAAACCTCTGCGACGTGAAAGGGCTGTGACAAGAATCGTTCAATTTTTCGAGCACGAGACACCGTCGTTTTATCTTCTTCAGAAAGCTCATCCATGCCCAAAATAGCAATAATGTCTTTGAGCTCTTTATAGCGCTGAAGCACGGACTGCACACCACGCGCCACCTCATAATGTTCCTGACCGATAATCAGTGGGTCTAATTGGCGTGATGTAGAGTCGAGCGGATCAACCGCCGGGTAAATGCCTTTCGCAGCAATATCCCGACTCAACACCACGGTGGAGTCTAGGTGCGCAAATGTCGTTGCAGGAGAGGGGTCCGTCAAATCGTCGGCCGGAACATAAACGGCTTGAATCGACGTAATCGAACCGGTCTTAGTCGATGTAATGCGCTCCTGTAATACGCCCATTTCCTCAGCCAAAGTGGGCTGATAACCCACCGCAGAAGGCATACGACCCAGCAGCGCCGACACCTCTGTTCCTGCCAACGTATAACGATAGATATTGTCGACAAATAACAACACATCGCGCCCGTCGTCACGGAATTTCTCCGCCATGGTTAACCCTGTTAACGCCACACGAAGACGGTTGCCAGGGGGCTCATTCATTTGGCCGTAAACCATGGCGACCTTAGATTTGTCTAATTCCTCGACATTAACAACGCCAGATTCTTGCATCTCGTAGTAGAAATCGTTTCCTTCTCGAGTCCGCTCACCCACGCCCGCAAACACGGACAGTCCAGAGTGCTCGGTGGCAATATTGTTAATCAACTCCATCATATTGACCGTTTTACCCACTCCGGCGCCACCGAATAAGCCGACCTTGCCGCCCTTCGCAAAAGGACAGACTAAGTCAATGACCTTAATGCCCGTTTCTAATAGCTCATCTGAGGCGGCGAGTTCGTCGTAAGCCGGTGCCGCGCGGTGGATAGATGCGCGAGCTTGCTCACCGATAGGACCTCTTTCGTCGATTGGGTTGCCCAGTACATCCATGATGCGGCCCAACGTTTCAGTGCCCACAGGAACCGAGATCGGTGCACCAGTATTTTCAACGTTCAATCCGCGACTCACCCCTTCGGATGGGCCCATAGCGATAGCGCGCACGACGCCATCACCCAGTTGCTGCTGGACCTCGAGGGTCAGCCCTTTGTCGGCGACCTTTAGTGCGTCATAGACCTGCGGTACGCTGTCACGTGGAAACTCCACGTCGATCACTGCACCAATGACTTGTACGACCTTTCCGCTACTCATTTACCGGTCCTCATCTTAAAAAGTATGCAGTCAACATCGCGCTGCATTGTGTTTCGTTATTGGATGACGCTTCAGCCGATCGCCGCCGCGCCCCCCACTATTTCTGCTAGTTCCTGCGTAATCGCGGCTTGCCGCGCCTTGTTATAGACCAGCTGTAAGTCTTCAATCAGCTCACCCGCGTTGTCCGTTGCGTTTTTCATCGCGATCATTCGAGCGGCCTGCTCGCAAGCACCATTTTCTACCACGGCTTGATAAACAAGGGACTCGATATAGCGCACCATTAGCGCATCGAGAAGCTCGCGCGCATCTGGCTCGTAGAGGTAATCCCAATGATGAGACAGCGATTCGCTTTGTTCCGCCTTTAAGGGCAGCAACTGCTCGACGGTTGGCGACTGCGTCATGGTATTCACAAACTCATTGCCAGCAAGATACAGCGCGTCAATTCGGCCCTCTGTATAAGCATCTAACATCGATTTGACGCCACCGATCAGATCCCCCAGAGACGGTTCCTCACCCAGGTCCTTTACCGTTGCCGTGACATTGCCCCCAACGCTGGCAAAAAAACCGCCGGCTTTAGCACCAATCAAGCACAGCTCGATATCAACACCCGAACCCTGCAGGTCCTTCATGGACGCAATAGCGCTTTTAAATAAGTTGATATTGAGTCCACCGCACAGTCCGCGGTCAGTCGACACGATAATGTAACCCGCCCGCCTCACCTCTCGTTCTTGCATATAGGCATGGCGATACTCAGGGGTTGAGTTGGCAATATGGCCCACTACCGCGCGCATTCGTTGGGCGTAAGGCTTGCCAAGCTCCATACGATCTTGGGCACGACGCATCTTGCTAGCTGCGACCATTTCCATGGCGCTAGTGATCTTTTGAGTACTTTGAATACTCGTGATCTTAGTGCGTATTTCTTTGCCGGCTGCCATGCAGTCTTACCAGGTCTGAGTTGATTTAAACGCTTCGACCGCCGACTTAAAAGATGCCTCTCGGTCACCAGTCCAGTCGCCATCGGCGTCAATGTGTTGCATGAGTTCGGCGTGCTCAGCGCGCATGTAGCTCAATAATGCGCCCTCGAAGGCACCGATCTTTGCTACGTCAACGTCTTGTAAGTAGCCCTCATTACCAGCGAACAACAGCACACCCATATCAGCAATCGACAACGGTGCGTACTGTTTCTGCTTCATCAACTCAGTAATGCGCTCACCGTGCTCAAGCTGCGCCTTAGTCGCGTCATCAAGATCAGAAGCAAACTGCGAGAACGCAGCCAACTCTCGGTACTGAGCTAGTGCGGTACGGATACCGCCAGACAATTTTTTAACGATCTTAGTTTGCGCAGCGCCACCCACTCGAGAAACAGAGATACCGGCGTTCATTGCGGGTCGCACACCGGCATTGAACATATCGGCTTCTAAGAAAATTTGACCGTCAGTAATAGAAATGACATTGGTCGGAACAAATGCTGAAACGTCGCCCGCTTGCGTCTCGATCACAGGCAAAGCGGTCAGCGAACCGGTTTGGCCCTTCACTTCCCCACCCGTTGCCTGCTCAACGTAGTCAGCATTGACTCGAGCGGCACGTTCTAACAAACGAGAGTGCAAATAAAAGACGTCCCCTGGATAGGCTTCACGTCCAGGTGGCCGACGCAGTAACAAAGAAATTTGCCGATACGCTACCGCCTGCTTAGAGAGGTCATCATAGATAATCAGCGCGTCCTCGCCACGATCTCGGTAATACTCACCCATCGTGCATCCTGCAAAAGGCGCCAAGTACTGCATGGCTGCTGGGTCTGACGCGTTAGCCGCCACCACAATGGTATGGTCCATGGCGCCATGCTCTTCCAGTTTGCGCACAACAGAGGCGACTGAAGACGCTTTTTGCCCAACCGCCACATAAACACACTTAATGCCTGTGCCCTTTTGATTGATAATCGCGTCGACGGCGATAGCTGTTTTACCCACCTGACGATCGCCAATGATGAGCTCTCGCTGCCCTCGCCCGATCGGTACCATGGCATCAATGGCCTTGAGGCCAATTTGCACCGGCTGATCAACTGATTGTCGAGCAATTACCCCGGGAGCAATCTTTTCAATCGCATCGGTGAGCTTTGTTTCGATAGCGCCTTTACCATCAATTGGGTTACCCAATGAATCGACCACTCGCCCCTGCAACTCAGGGCCAACAGGGACCTCCAAGATGCGGCCGGTACAGCGGCACGTTTGGCCCTCTGCCAGCTGCTTATAGTCGCCCAAAACCACCGCGCCCACTGAATCGCGCTCGAGGTTGAGCGCCATACCAAAGACCCCGCCCTCAAACTCAATCATTTCGCCGTACTGGACCTCGGTCAGCCCATGAATGCGGATGATGCCGTCTGTCACGGAGACAATGGTGCCCTCATTGGTCGCCTGCGATACAACAGCGAGCTGATCAATGCGTTGTTTGATCAAATCGCTGATTTCTGAGGGGTTGAGCTGTTGCATGACCTATTCCTCTGTCATTGGGTCAGCGCGCCAGCGAGCTTATCCAGCCGACCGCGAACAGAGCCATCGATCACCAGATCGTCGGCACGGATGATGGCTCCTCCCAAAAGGGAGGAGTCGGTTTCTGATGTTAGGGTAACGCTGCGATTGAGTTTTGATGTCATGGACTCGGTGAGCACGCGGGTCTCGTCATCGTTCAACGGATACGCTGAAGTGACCACCACGGTGACAGTGCTCTCTACCGCTTGCTTAAATTGCTCGAACAAAGCAGATACTTCAGGCAACAAGCTAAGGCGCCCATTGTCTGCCATGATCATTAACAAATTAATAACGCTTGCTGGCAGTGTGTCACCCACTAGCGCCGCCAAGTTTTCAGCCCGTTGCTGTGCGGTCTGATTAGGGCTTTTTAGCATGGCTGACACTTTGTCATCGCGGGTCACTGCAGCAAGCTGACCCAAAGCACCTTGCCACTGCGCCAGTTCATCTGCGCCGCGCGCGTGCTCAAAAGCCGCCCTGGCGTAAGGTCTGGCGAGCGTAATGGGCTCTATCATTTATCAGCTGCCCGCGGAGAGTGTTTTAAGTATGTCAGCATGCTTATCGGCATCGATTTCGGCACCCAGCACCTTCTCTGCGCCGGCCAAGGCCAAAGCGCTGACCTGCGACATAAGCTGTTCTTGAGCGCGAGCTCGCTCTTGCTCGATCTCAGCCGATGCGGCTGTTTTGACCCGGTCCGCCTCTGCGGTGGCGGCTTGCTTGGCCTCTTCGACCATCGCTTGCGCACGCTTATTGGCTGCCTCAACGATTACCGCAGCTTCTTTCTTCGCTTCCGCAAGCTGTTCTGCGACTCGCTGCTGGGCTAATTCGAGGTCATGGCCCGCACGATCTGCCGCCGCCAAACCGTCCGCAATTTTATTTTGACGCTCAAGCATCGCCGCCATAATAGGGGGCCATACAAAGCGCATACAGAATGCGACAAACGCCACAAAGGCAATCAGCTGTCCTATTAAGGTGAGATTAATGTTCACACAATGCTCCTGTGGTACATCGGACGCATGGGATCAGCGCGCCCGTACGTAAAATTACGCTCTCAGCCAGCGACAACAAAAATAAGGTACATGGCAATACCAACACCGATAATCGGAATCGCGTCGACTAATCCAGCGCCTAAAAAGAAAGTGCCCTGCAGCTTAGGGGCCAACTCGGGCTGACGCGCTGAACCTTCTATCAGCTTGCCGCCTAAAATACCGACGCCAATTGCTGCACCCATTCCGCCCAAGCCCATCATAATGGCCGCGGCTACGTAAATCATTTCCATGGTTGTCTCCTAAAGTACTTAAGTCAGTCGAAATCAGTGGTCTTCGTGCGCCATGCTGAGGTACACGATGGTTAAAACCATAAAAATAAAAGCTTGAAGCGTAATCACCAAAATATGGAATATCGCCCAACCCACTTGTAACAGCGCAGCGGGTAGCATCCAAAAAATGCCCACACTGAATAGCGCTGCAATTAAAATAAAAATCATCTCTCCGGCATACATGTTGCCAAACAACCGGAGACCGAGCGAAAACGGCTTGGCCAATAAACCCACCACTTCCATGAAGAGATTCACTGGAATGAATAAAGGGTGGTTAAACGGGTTAAGCGTGAGCTCTTTTACAAAACCGAACCCTTTGACTTTGATTGAGTAGAACAACATCAACACAAAGACGCCAATTGCCATGCCCATTGTAATATTAGGGTCGGTAGACGGCACAATTTTCTGATATTCAACCCCTGCCAGCATCAATGAATGCGGAATCAGATCAACGGGTATCAAATCCATTAGGTTCATCATGAACACCCAGACAAATATCGTCAGGGCCAAAGGCGCAACCAAAGGGTTGCGGCCATGAAACGTGTCTTTGACGGTGCCATCGACAAACTCAACCACCATCTCGACAAAGTTAATCCACCCGCTGGGGGTGTCGGGTGATGCTTTCACCGCGACACGACGAAATAACCAACAAAAAAGGAGCCCCAAGCCAACAGACCACATCATGGAGTCCACATGAACCGCATTAAACCCCATGGCCGACATCTCGGTCGGCCCATGGGCCAAGGTCCACTGCCCTCCCGCAGAGACAACGGTGCCGTCCTCCCGCTCAAAACCTTCCGGAAGCTTGCCATAGGTCAGATTCGTCAAGTGGTGGACGATATATTCTGATACGGTTTGATTGTCGCCGTTTGCCGCCATTCTTGCCGTTCTACTCCTGTGCCTCTTTGAGGCGCTAACTGCTGTATTGTTATTGTTTAGGTCGTTGCTGCCACACCAAAACAGTGGGCGGTATCAGCAATGCCAAAATACTGCCCAGTAAAACCATTGCTGGCGCACTGCTCGGCCTCATCGCAAACAACAGCGCAAACCCAACGGCCGCCGCTGTATAGCGAGCGAACCCCATCCAAACCGAGCCAACTCCCGGGCGACGAGCTGTCAGGCTCAGCGCCACCCAAAAACTGGGTATCAACACGACCATCGCGCCGAGCAGCAGGTCTAGCCCGCGCTCAAACCCTTTTGTCACACCGGCAAACACTGCTACTGCCGCAATAATGACCACCGCGGCTCCTGTGGCATACAGCAAGCGCTTTCTGGTGGCCTCAAAAGGCGCAGAAGCAGCAAATCTGGCCAAAACGCGTTATGCCCCCCTATGGTGCGGGGCCGAGTGTAGTGGAAAGGCCTAAACCCTTCAACACGTGGGCTTATCGGATTTTCTTTAAAACGCCGTCTAGTTCATCGAGGGTGGTGTAATGAATTTCAAGCCGGCCGCGTCCATTTTGGTGGTGTCGAATTTTAACTTGTGCGCCAAATTGATTGCTGAGGTCGGCCTCTAGGCGACTGATATTAGGGTCTGTCGGCGTTACGGCAGGTTGGTCTGCGATCAAAGCGCGAACCAGCGCCTCTGTTTGACGCACTGACAGGCCTCTTTGGGTGACCTGTCGCGCCGCTCGGACTTGGTCTCCGCCCGTCAAAGCCAATAGTACTTTAGCGTGACCGGCATCGATTTCTCGTCGCTCCAGCATACTGAGTACCTCGCTTTCAAGCTGCAACAACCGCATCAAGTTGGCCACGGCGGGACGCGACCGGCCCACCGCGTTAGCGACTTGTTCCTGGTTGAGGCCAAACTCGTCTTGAAGCCGCTTTAATCCCAAGCCTTCCTCAACAGGGTTTAGGTCTTCCCGCTGAATGTTTTCAATCAACCCGATTGCAATAGCGGCTTCATCGGAGACTTCTTTTATGACTACCGGCACATTGGCCAATTGCGCCAATTGCGCCGCTCGCCAGCGCCGCTCGCCCGACAGAATCTCAAAACCCCCGCCAGGCAGCGGTCGCGCAACGATAGGCTGCAAAATCCCTTGCGCTTTTATGCTATCGGCAAGGCTTTGCAATGCATCCTGAGCAAAATTGCGGCGCGGCTGATAGACGCCTCTCTGCAATTGCTCAATGGGGACCTCCATCAGCGGGCTTGTCCCGCTTGGCGCGGTCTGGCCATCCATTACTGACGAGCTCGCGGTGTCGGTATCGGCCTTATTGAGCAAACCAGTCCCTAACAATGCCTCAAGGCCTCGATTGAGCTTTCGCTTTGGCGCCATTAAGTCGGGTCCTTACTATCTTGCTCTTGTCTGCGCATAAACTCACCTGCCAACGCCATGTAAGCGGTGGCGCCTCTCGATAAACGATCATAAACGATCCCGGGCAGTCCGTGGCTCGGCGCTTCCGCTAATCGGATATTTCTTGGAATGACCGTGCGGTAAACCAAACCATCGAAATGTTCATGCAATTGCTCAGACACTTCGTTTGTTAGAGCGTTCCTCGGGTCGTACAACGTCCGTAAAATACCCTCAATATTGAGGTCCGCATTCACCGTTTGCCGCACCGAGTTAATGGTATCAATCAGTGCCGACAGTCCCTCTAGTGCAAAATATTCGCACTGCATCGTGATCAGCACGGAATCTGCTGCTACCAGCGCATTTAACGTCAGCATGTTCAACGATGGCGGACAGTCGATAATAACGAAGTCATACTGCGCGTGAGCTGCGGTCAGCGCTTTTTTTAACTGCTGCTCGCGAGCGTCCATCGACAACAACGCCACTTCGGCAGCAGTTAGATCGCCGTTAGCCGGAATACAATCCAGCGCCAGTTGTGGAAGGTGTGTCACAGCGCTCTTCAATGGAAGTTGATCGACCAACACATCGAAGACAGTGGCGTCAGAAGCCCCTTTGTCGATGCCAACGGACACCGTCGCATTGCCTTGCGGGTCGAGATCAATGAGTAGCAATCGCTTGCCCATAGCCGCTAATGCCGCAGACAGATTGACACTTGTTGTTGTTTTTCCTACCCCTCCCTTTTGATTGGCAACGGCGATTACTTTCATAATGCCGCCACAAGCCGAGGCTGCACCGCAAGCAATTGAAATGACCAATCGCGCCCTGGCACCTTAATGTCTTGGCAGGTCACTTGCCTGGTGTTATCTGGCAACGCGTCGATCTCGTGCTGTGCTTGTTGTGTTTTCATCGCATACACCATGCCTTGATCTGCTAACACATGATCGACCCTCACTAATGTGGTGGCTAAATCAGCGAAAGCACGCGTTACTACCGAATCAAAACGCTTCGCCGGTAGCCAGGTTTCGACTCGTACCGTTTCAATCTCGATATTGGCCAACATCAGCGCTCTTTTGACCTCCAATAAAAACCGGGACTTTTTGCCATTACTATCAAGCAATGTGTAGTGCACCTCAGGATTCGCTATGGCCAAGGGGATACCGGGTAAACCTGCGCCGGTACCGACATCAACCACTTGCTTGCCGCGAATAAACGGACTTATTGCAAGGCTCTCTATGAGGTGTCTGCCCAACATCTCAGATCGTGAGCGGACAGCTGTAAGGTTATACGTTTGGTTCCATTTTTCGAGCAAATCAAGGTACATGAGTAACTGTGTTGTCTGGTGGTCGCTCAACGCAATACCAATATCGAGGGCAGCCGTTAGCAATCGCCCAGTCTCTGAACTAACCATTGACTGTCGCCGGAAGCCTGCTGACGAGTTCTCGCTTCTTCAAATGAATCAGCAAGATCGACAGCGCTGCTGGCGTCACGCCAGGAATGCGTCCTGCTCTCGCTAAGTTACTCGGTTTCGCCTCTTGCAGCTTTTGTCGGATCTCGTTGGACAATCCATCAATTAAGGCGAAGTCCAAATCATTCGGTATTGTCATCGCTTCATGTCGATGCAAACGATCAACATCTTGTTGCTGCCGCTCTATATAACCCGCGTACTTACATTGAATTGCGATTTGATGCGCCACCGTCTCAGCAACCGGCGAGGGCGCGGGAGCAATACGATCAAGCGCGTCATAATCAAGTTCGGGTCGTTTGAGTAACTCGGCCAACGAATATTCTCGACTGAGCGGTTTGGCGAACAAGGTATTTAATTGCGCCGCTTCAGCGCTATTCGGCTGAATAAAGGTCTGTTGTAAACGACGTTTTTCAATCTCAATGGCTTCACATTTCTCGTTGAATTGCCGCCACTGAGTGTCTCCAATTAAATCAAGCTGCCGCCCTATTGCGGTCAGGCGAAGGTCGGCATTGTCTTCCCTGAGTTGAAGTCGATACTCAGCTCGAGAAGTGAACATACGATAAGGCTCGGTTGTTCCCAAAGACACCAAATCATCAACCAATACTCCCATATACGCTTCATCGCGTCGTGGTTCCCAAGCTGGTAAATCAGTAGCGTACCGAGCGGCATTGATGCCTGCTATTAATCCCTGCGCTGCCGCTTCTTCATACCCCGTGGTGCCATTAATTTGGCCTGCAAAAAATAGACCAGCAATCGACTTGGTTTCTAAGCTATGGCGCAAGTCTCTGGGATCAAAATAATCATATTCAATAGCGTATCCAGGACGGGTGATATTGACGGCTTCCAGTCCTCTGATTGACCGCACTAACGCCAGTTGCACATCAAAAGGCAAAGACGTGGATATGCCATTTGGATAGAGCTCGGTAGAGGTCAGTCCCTCCGGTTCGATGAACAGTTGGTGGGACTCTTTGTCGGCAAACCGATGGATTTTATCTTCAATGCTCGGGCAATAACGGGGCCCGACCCCTTCGATCGTGCCAGAAAAAAGCGGCGAGCGATCCAGCCCGGCCCGAATGATATCGTGGGTCCGCGTGTTGGTCTCAGTGATCCAGCAACATCGCTGAGCTGGATGGTGGCTTCTATCGCCCTGTAGCGACATAACGGGTCTCGGTTCATCTCCCCATTGCTCTGTTAACACATCAAAGTCGACGGTATTTGCATCTAGCCGAGGCGGTGTACCTGTTTTTAAACGCCCCACTCTAGGACACAGTTCTCTTAATTTGTCAGCCAAACCCAGCGATGCGGGATCTCCCATCCTGCCACCACTAGACTGCTCATCACCAACGTGTAGCTTTCCGTGTAAAAAAGTACCTGCCGTCAGGACAACAGTGGGGGCGTTAAACGTAATGCCCGTTCGTGTCACTACACCCGAGACACGATCACCCAGCAATACGATATCTTCTACTGCGTCCTGAAAAATATGTAGATTAGCTGTCTCCTGCAGCGCGGTACGCACGGCATTGCGGTATAACACACGATCAGCTTGCGCTCGCGTTGCCCTAACAGCAGGTCCTTTACGCGCGTTAAGCACACGAAACTGGATGCCCGCCTGATCCGTTGCCCGGGCCATTAAGCCACCGAGGGCGTCAATTTCCCTCACCAGATGACTCTTGCCAATACCGCCAATCGCGGGGTTACAAGACATTTGCCCTAAGGTATCGATCGAATGGGTTACCAATAGAGTGCGAACACCGGCGCGCGCCGCAGCCAATACCGCCTCTGTACCAGCATGCCCGCCGCCAATAACAATCACGTCATAGGTATTTGGATGGGTCGTCATATCAGCGCACCGGCGCGTTATGGGCCGGACAGTATAGACGCCCATAGAGAGTCGATGGAATCTTGGTTTTAGTAAATCTGGTATGAAATAGGCTAGTTCGCGAAAACCAACGAGGAAGCCACAATAAACTAATATAAAAATAATATTACTGATAGATAATTTTAATATTATAACTATTAGTGGCAACGGTAATTGTTGAAAAACGCAATATACTCAATGGAAACAGACGCTTAAGTATCGTTAAAAGGCGTTAATAAGCGCCTTTTTTACGCTGTTTCTGCTGTTAGTAGCAGGGGGATAAGAAACACGTGACATTCGGCACTTGCCATGATGCACGGTTACCCCCAGTTTATGGCCTTTGTTATCACCAGTGTTTCACGTGGCCGTTGTGCCGATTCGCGCTGGGCAGAAGATATTGCCCTTTTTTCGTGGATAACGGGTGCATAACCAGTGAGTAGACTAGATGTCGAAATAGTAGGGTGCTATTTACCAATGCAAAAGGAGGTGAAAATTTCGCCGAGTAAGTCATCCGCACCGAAGGTGCCAGTAATGGTTCCTAGCCGCTCATGAATCACTCTTAAATCGTCTGCCAACAGCTCACCTGCGCCAGATGCATTAAATTGATCAATCGCTTGCTCCAATAGTGCGCTACTTTGTCTGAGCGCCACGACATGGCGTTCACGCGCGCTAAAAGCAGACGTCGCGCCAGCATCGGCCAATCCCAAACAGGCAACGATCACTTGCTCAAGCGTAGCGACACCCTCCCCTGTTGCTGCTGAAACGCCGAGCGCACTGCCATGAGAATCGTTGTTGTCACAGGTGCCCGCCTGGCGCCCTGACAGATCAATTTTATTGTAAACGAGAATCTTTGGGGTCTCTGATGGTGGTAATAGACTGGCTGCTTGAGTGGCGGTATCGTCGACAACTTCTAGAATGATATCCGCTCTGTGTAATTCAGTTTGCGCGCGAGAAATGCCTTCTTTTTCAATCTCATCTCGTGCATCGCGCAGTCCAGCAGTGTCAGAGAACTCGATGGCAATGCCCTGAATATTGATGGTTTGTCTAATGACATCGCGTGTTGTACCAGGGATGTTGGTCACAATAGCGATGTCATCTTTTGCTAAGCAGTTCAATAAGCTGCTCTTGCCTGCGTTAGGCGCGCCCGTAATCACAATTTGAGCGCCGCGATTCATGAGTGCGCCTTGTCTTGCAGAGACCAGTAGGCGATCTAAAGTAGTGTGCAATGTCGACAGCGTATCGGTGACCTTGGCCTCTGCTAAAAAGTCGATTTCTTCTTCGGGAAAATCTATGGCAGCCTCTATATAGACGCGTAACTGAATCAGCTGCGCGGCAATATCGGTGACCGCAGTCGAAAATGCGCCTCGCAGTGAGGCGCTGGCTTGCCGTGCTGCACGTCGAGTTGGTGCGTCGATAAGGTCAGCAAGGCCTTCTGCCTGAGTAAGATCCATTTTGTTGTTGAGAAAGGCGCGCTCAGAGAATTCCCCCGGTCGCGCTAATCGCGCGCCCATACTCAGGCAAGTGTCCAGTAACATATCGGCGATGACGACACCACCATGGCCATGAAGCTCAGTCACATCCTCGCCAGTAAAGGACGCCGGTCCGCCGAAAAAAAGGGTAATACCTTCGTCAATGGCCATGCTGTCTTGATCAAAAAAACGCGTAAATACCGGATTACGAGGTGTTAATGGCCGTTGCGATATTTGTTCGCCGATGAACTTCGCTTTAGGGCCCGATAAGCGGATAACGCAAATACCACCGCGTCCGCTCGGTGTTGCAATGGCGACGATCGTATCGTTATCAAGTGCGTGACTGTCGTTAGTCAACGAGATGAGTTCCTGGCAAACCCTAAATGGTGCCGCGATCGATGCGACGATTAATGATGTATTGCTGACCCATTGATAACAGGTTGTTACAGAGCCAGTAGAGCACTAAACCAGCCGGGAACCAGAGGAAAAAGAAGGTAAAGACAATCGGCATCCACTGCATGATTTTAGCTTGCATGGGATCGGGCGGAGCGGGGTTCAGTTTTTGCATGTAATACATGCTGGCGCCCATTAAAATAGGTAGTACAAAGTAAGGGTCCATGACAGACAGGTCGGTAATCCATAGTGCAAAGGGTGCTTGTCGAAGCTCAACAGACTCCATCAACACCCAGTAAAGCGCGATAAAAACAGGCATTTGCACCAAAATAGGCAGGCAACCGCCGAGAGGATTAATTTTTTCTTTTTTGTAGAGCTCCATCATCGCCTGAGATTGTTTTGCCTTGTCGTTTGCATACTCTTCTTTGATGGCTGCCATACGAGGTTGCACTTTGCGCATTCTTGCCATGGATTTATAACCCGCGGCTGAGAGTTGGAAGAAGGCGAGCTTCACCAGGAGCGTGAGGCAGATGATAGCGACACCCCAGTTGATAACGACAGACTGGATAGTAGTGAGCAACCAAAACAGCGGCTGCGCAATCCACCATAGCCAGCCGTAATCGACGACCAGGTCAAGGTGCGGGGCTAAATCACCTAAGACACCTTGGTGCTTGGGCCCGACATAAAGCCGATTAACAATTCGGGTTGTTTCAGCGGGAGCAATGCTCAGCGGTGGTCCGGTATAGCCGACAATATTGAAACCGGCCCGAGTTTGCCGGGTGCTGTAGCGGTAAGTCGCCGTGTCGTCTGGCACCCAAGCTGTCACGAAGTAGTGTTGCAACATGGCAACCCAGCCGCCCGTAATATTTGCCTTAAAAGGTTCGTCTGCCATGTCATCGAAGTCAAATTTTGCAAAGCGCTGATCTGGCTGCGTTAAGGCTGCGCCTAAAAAGGGCTGCATTCCCATACCTGAATCATTACTCGCTGGTGCGGGTGACGTGTCCCGTTTGATTTGCGCAAAAGGTGTGATTTGAACATGATTAGGTGAGGCGTTAGTGGCCTCATGCACAACGGTGATGGTGTGGCTGCCGGCCTCGAAAATAAACACCTTTCTGACGGTTAGCGCGCTGACTTTGTCGCTGAAAGTGAGCACAACCTCTAAGGGGGACAGGCCTGTTTGCCGGTAATCGGACCGATCGGTGCGATAAAGCGCGCGGTTAGGTCGATCAATACCGTCCGGGCCCACCAACCCTGACTGGGCAACGTAGGTTCGCTGCGAATTGCGCTCGAGTAATACAAAAGGTTCCGATGTGTCCGCTAAGGTTTTAGGAAAGTCTTTAAAGCCCGCACCCACAACATCCCCGCCCTGCAGATCAATCATGACCTCAAGTACGTCGGTGTGTACGGTAACAAAACGCTGTTGTAGACCACTGTCTGTGGCACCTCGTTGTTCCTGTGCCGATAAGTCAAGGTCGGTTGGCGCGGGCAAATCTGGGTCTAAGATGTCGGCAGATGGTGCGGCATCCCGAAGGCTGGCTTGCGCGGTGTCAGCCATCGGCGCAGAGGCGTCGACCATGGGGACCTCTGGTGTTTGCGCGGTATCGTACTCTGCGCTGTAGCGAGTCCATTCCCCCAGCAGCATGAAGCCCAGCAGGGCGCTAGCGGCTAAAAGGGCATATCGTGGGATATCCATGGTATCGGTCTCAGTTGTGTTCGTGGGGCTGCGGTGTGCTCGGAACGGGATCGTACCCACCCTCGCAGCCAGGTCGGCAACGCAGCAACCGGTGTACTGTAAGCCAGCACCCTGTCGCAGCACCATGAGTTCTTAGCGCGTCGATACCATATTGTGAGCAAGTCGGCAGAAAGCGGCAACGCCTTCCTAGCCACGGGCTGAGCGTCAGTTGGTACCCGCGTATCATTATTGCGAAGGCGTTGGCAATGTGCCGATCGATCTTTCTTAGCCATTCCATCGTCGGTCCGCCGCTGCGTTGATTTGATGCCACAACGCCGCAATATCTTGCCACAGCGCAGGATTGTCGAGTTTGTCAGCAGGTGATCGAGCCAATACAACCAAGTCCATTGAGCGCCCTAGTGGGGAGAGTCTAAATTGCTCCCTAACGATTCGCTTAATACGGTTTCGCCTGGAGGCGAGGCGGATCTGTTTTTTCGCTACGATGATACCAACGCGAGATGGACCATCGTTGTTTTCAACGGCTAATAATAGAAAGGCTTTGCTACTGGCTTTGACATTTGGCCCGTCAAAGACGCGGCGGTAGTGGCAAGGTTGCGAGAGTCGTACTGTAAGTGGAAAGGACGGCATGCGCTGCTGCTGTGCCTTGTCCGTTGACGTCAGGCAGACAGACTGTGTCGACCTCTAGCGCGGCGACGTGCCAACACTTTCCGGCCTGCTTTGGTTGCCATTCTGGCGCGAAAGCCGTGGCTGCGCTTGCGCTTGAGTACGCTGGGCTGAAATGTACGCTTCATGACACTAACCTTCTTAAAATTCGAAATCCCGGCGAGCACTCGGTGATCATTTGCGCTTCGTCAGAATAGGGGCAAACCGTTAACGGGCGCGGAGTATAGGAGTAGCTGAGGTGGTTGGCAAGACCCCACAAGGCGCTTGCTGGCGATTTGAAGCTCCACCAGAAAAATAAATGCTCCACCGATAAGCGGCTCGGCTTCACACCCGCTGGGGACTGATGAGGCCCACGTAACCCAATGATAACGCTAACCTATTGTTTATGGGGTGCTCGTGATGTCCGCGGTCGGCGGGGCGGGTGCAGGGCGATGTGCCCAACATAAGACACAGGTTTATAAAATGATATCAACAGCTTACCCACAGGCGAAGAAAAAATAAACTTGCATCCTTCTTTTTGATGCTATAAGGGGCGTAAAAAAATATAAGCATATGATTTATAACGTTAAAAAAGGTGTTGATAAAGGTCTTTTCGTGTGGATAACTGTGGGCTGTTTGCGTGGGTAGGTTGACAGCCGGAGCGAGACGCCGTCTGAACCAAGCCCCCGCTTTATGATGTTATCGCCCTGCTTAGGAGACAGCAAATTGGCCGCGCTTCAGCCTCTCACCGACCCCTGGGAACACTGTTTGAATCGTATCGGTAGCGATATTCCTCAGCAGCAATTCAACACGTGGATTCGTCCATTGCAAGCGCAATGGCAGGGATCTGGGTTGATGTTGGCGGCACCCAATCGATTTATTAGGGATTTTGTCACTGAAAAGTATGTGCCGATGATTGCCGCTTACTTGCTGGATATCGTTGCACCAGCCGTTGCACAGGTTTCCGTGACGGTTATTGGCGTTGCTGAGACGCCCCCCCCCCAACCCGCTCGACCGATTATAGAGGCGCCCGCAGTGGCGCTGAGCGGGGCGCCGGCCCACCGACTTGTTAAGAAACCAAGCCCTGCGGCATCCCTGTCGCCCTCTAATTTAGTGGAGGGTTATACCTTTGAGCGCTTTGTTGAGGGGAAAAGCAACCAGCTGGCACTGGCGGCGGCACAGCAAGTGTCGGAACACCCCGGAGACTCCTATAACCCGTTGTTTTTGTACGGCGGCGTTGGCCTCGGGAAGACCCACTTGATGCATGCGGTGGGTAATGCGATGCGGCGCCGGAATCCGGACGCAAAAATCGTGTATCTGCACTCGGAGCGGTTTGTTGCTGACATGGTGAAAGCATTGCAGTTAAACGCTATCAACGACTTTAAGCGGTTTTATCGCTCGGTTGACGCGCTGCTAATTGATGATATTCAGTTCTTTGCGAACAAAGATCGTTCTCAAGAAGAGTTTTTTCACACGTTTAACGCCTTGCTGGAAGGCGGGCAGCAAATGATCCTGACCTGCGATCGATACCCGAGAGAAATTGATGGTGTTGAGGAGCGCCTAAAATCGCGCTTTGGGTGGGGGTTGACGGTGGCGGTAGAGCCGCCTGATTTAGAGACGCGCGTCGCGATTTTGATGAAGAAGGCAGAGCAAAGTCAGATCACGCTCGAGCCAGATGCGGCCTTTTTTATTGCTCAGCGAATACGCTCAAATGTACGTGAGCTAGAAGGCGCTTTAAAACGTGTTATTGCCAGCGCAAACTTCACGGGTAGGCCCTTTGATATTGATCTGATAAAAGAGAGCTTAAAGGATCTTTTGGCACTACAGGATAAGCAAATCTCACTGGATAATATTAAGAAAAAGGTGGCCGAATATTATAAAATAAAGGTGGCGGATCTATTATCCAAGCGTCGTAATCGTTCTGTTGCGCGGCCGAGGCAGGTTGCCATGGCGTTGTCAAAAGAGCTGACACGCCATAGCTTGCCAGAGATTGGGGACGCTTTTGGTGGTCGTGATCACACCACTGTTTTGCATGCTTGCCGTAAAATCAAAGAGCTACGAGATGACAGCCCCGACATCAGCGAAGACTATCAAAACTTGTTGCGGTCTTTAACAACGTGAAGCGAGTCGGGCGTCTGATCTGTTATGGTATCCGTCAGTGTCCACTACATCTTATGAGTTCAATGCCATGAAATTTTCAATCGCCCGCGACGCTTTGATAAAACCATTGAATTTGGTTGCGGGGGTGGTCGAAAGACGACAAACGCTGCCGATTCTATCGAACGTATTATTGGTCTTAGACGGTACAACGCTATCGTTAACAGGCACGGATCTTGAGGTTGAGTTGGTGGGGCGAGTAGAGCTCGATGCGCCCGGTGTTGACGGTGAAATCACGGTGCCCGCTAGAAAGTTTGTCGATATTTGCAAATCACTCCCAGAGGGTTCTAGCATAGAACTGTCTGTAGAGGCTGGTAAGGCAACCGTGAAAGCAGGCCGCAGCCGCTTCACGCTGTCCACTTTGCCGGCAGCCGACTTCCCCTCGGTAGAGGGGGGTGCTGGCACCATTAGTTTGGCTTTAAGCCAGTCGCTGATGAAGCGCCTGATCGACGGCACCGCTTTTGCAATGGCACAGCAAGATGTCCGATATTATTTGAATGGCCTGTATTTGGAGGTGTTGGGTGGTCGGCTCCGTATGGTGGCAACTGACGGCCATCGCTTAGCGTTGGCAACGGCGCCAGAGCGCGTGGATGTTGCGGATGCGGGCGTCATCATTCCTCGCAAGGGCGTGTTGGAGCTGTCCCGCCTGTTGGATGGCACGGCACCCCTGCAGCTGTCGGTCGGCAGCAACCATATCCGCGCAGCGAATGAGCAATTTACCTTCACTTCGAAGCTAGTTGACGGCAAGTTCCCCGATTATGAGCGCGTAATCCCGAAATCGCCTGACAAAGCGGTGGTGGGCGACAGGGCGGATTTGAAGCAAGCCTTTACGCGAACCGCGATTTTATCGAACGAAAAGTATCGCGGCGTGAGGCTAAAGTTATCCGAAAACACCTTAGAAATTACCGCCAATAACCCAGAACAAGAGCAGGCAGAAGAGGTGGTGGGCGTGCAGTATGCCGGGGCAGGGTTGGAGATTGGCTTCAATGTTAGCTACTTGCTTGACGTACTGGCAGTGCTGAGCCAGTCTGAGGTGCGGTTATCCCTGTCTGATGAGGCCAGCTCGGCGTTACTAGAGCACGCTCAGGCGCCTACTGATCAAGAACCCGAAATGTTGTACGTCGTGATGCCAATGCGGCTCTAGTCGAGGCCGATAACAGTTCATGCTGGAGTACGTCGAGGTGCAAGGTGTGCGCAACCTCTCGGGTGTGAAGGTGTCGCTGTCATCAGGCGCAACAGGCTTATTTGGCGCCAATGGCTCCGGTAAAACCAGTTTTCTTGAGGCCATCTACCTTTTGGGGGTGGGACGCTCGTTTAGGACACACCAATCTCGGCCTATGATCCAGCATGGTGAGGACTGCTGTCGCGTTGTCGGGCGCCTGAGAGAGCAGGGTCGGAGCCTAACAATGGGCATTGAGAAGTATCGCGATGGCGGGGCTAAGGCAAGGCTCCAGGGGGAGCCCGTACCCTCGTTATCCGATTTAGCGCAGCAGCTACCATTAATACTGTTAGAAACTGACGGTCTGGGGTTGTTGACTGGCGCTCCCGAGGGCCGTCGCCGCTTATTAGATGGCACGTTGTTCCACGTGGAACAGGGTTTTTTGGCGGTCTGGCGCCGCTACGCGCAAACGATTCGCCAGCGTAATGCCGGGCTTCGCCGTGGTATACTGGATGGCGATGGCGCGTGGCGCGAAGAGTTAGCGCGGACGGGCGAACAGTTAACTGCGGCAAGGGCTTCGGTAGTGAGGCAGTTGGGTGCAAAGCTCTGCGAAATTGCACCGCAATTGTCTGATGACTTACGGGGCGTGGAGATGGCTTTTCGGCCTGGTTGGGATCAACGCGAGACGTTGGCCGCTGCGCTGGATAAAAGCGCGCAAACGGACAAGGTTCAAGGGTTTACGAGGGTGGGCCCGCATCGGGCGGATATCAAGCTCACCCGGGATGGTGTGTTGGTGTCGGAGGTGCTGTCGCGCGGGCAAATGAAATTAATGTTTGTGGCGATAAAGCTGGCTCAGGGCCGGTTAATAGAGGCACTATCACACAGGGCGCCGCTTTACATGATTGATGATTTGCCTGCAGAGCTAGATCGGTCCCACCGCGCGGCGGTGTGCGCTGAGTTGGGCGCTGAGAGGCAGGTTTTGTTAACCGCCGTCGACCGTGGATCGTTAGAGGCGGCCTGGGGGCGGCATCCTCTCGAGTTGTTCCACGTGGAACAAGGCGTGATATCCCGGTGTTGAGAGGTTGTATGGCGCACTCCCACAAGGGTGCAAAATGAAGATGGTACTAACGAGACAGGTCCTTTATGGCAGATGACAACGTGACAGAAGACGCGGGAACGCAAGACTACGACTCATCCAGTATTAAGGTGCTCAAAGGCTTGGATGCTGTCCGCAAGCGGCCAGGGATGTATATCGGTGATACCGATGATGGTACCGGTTTGCACCATATGGTCTTCGAGTTAGTCGATAATAGCATTGACGAGGCGTTGGCTGGGCACTGCAGCCAAATCGATATCGTGATTCATCTTGACGAGTCGGTCACCGTGTCTGACAACGGGCGAGGCATTCCTACTGAACAGCACGAAGAGGGTGTGTCTGCGGCAGAGGTCATCATGACGGTGCTTCATGCGGGTGGCAAGTTTGACGACAATACCTACAAAGTATCCGGTGGTCTGCACGGGGTCGGTGTTTCTGTGGTCAACGCACTGTCATCAACCCTGCAGTTAACCATTCGTCGGAAGGGCCAGTTGTTTGAGCAGATTTATACCCACGGTGTCCCAGATGCGCCGCTGCAGGTGGTCGGCGAGACCGCTGAAACAGGTACCTCTGTTCGCTTTACACCCTCACCAGAAACCTTCACTAACATTGCGTTCCATTACGATGTGCTGGGTAAGCGCTTACGGGAACTGGCGTTTCTTAATAGTGGCGTCAGAATTTTACTGAAAGATGAGCGCTCAGGCGAAGAGGAATTGTTTGCCTATGAGGGTGGACTGAAGGCCTTTGTTGAGTTTCTCAATCAAAATAAAACCGCGGTTGCCAAGATTTGCCACTTTCAGGCGGAAGCTGACGAGGGCGTTGAAGTGGAAGTGGCGCTTCAGTGGAACGACGGTTTTCAAGAGAGTTTGTACTGTTATACCAATAACATTCCACAGCGTGATGGGGGCACACACCTCGCGGGTTTCCGCGCCGCCTTAACCCGGTGCCTCAATAATTACATTGAAAAAGAAGGACTTGGAAAGAAAGACAAGGTTTCTACAACAGGCGATGATGCACGGGAAGGGCTAACAGCGATCGTGTCGGTCAAGGTTCCTGATCCCAAATTTTCTTCTCAAACGAAAGATAAATTGGTGTCAAGTGAGGTGAAAAGCGCGGTTGAACAGGCTATGGGCCAGTTTTTCAATGATTACCTCCTTGAGAACCCCAGCGACGCAAAGATTGTGGTCGGCAAAATGATAGACGCAGCAAGAGCGCGGGAAGCGGCCCGAAAAGCGCGCGAGATGACTCGCCGCAAAGGCGCTTTAGATATTGCCGGATTGCCTGGTAAGTTAGCGGACTGTCAAGAGAGAGATCCAGCGCTAAGCGAGATTTACCTGGTGGAGGGCGACTCCGCGGGAGGATCTGCCAAGCAAGGCCGGAACCGTCGCTCACAGGCGATATTGCCGTTAAAGGGAAAGATCCTGAATGTAGAGCGGGCTCGGTTCGATAAAATGTTGGGATCGGCGGAAATCGGTAATTTGGTAACGGCACTTGGGTGCAGCGTGGGCAAGGATGAATTCGATCCTGATAAACTACGTTACCACAGCATTATCATTATGACCGATGCCGATGTCGACGGCTCGCACATCCGCACACTATTGCTGACTTTTTTCTTCCGGCAGATGCGAGAGTTGATTGAGCGCGGCCATGTTTTTATCGCTCAGCCGCCGCTTTATAAATTGACGCGTGGCAAGCAAAGCCGGTACCTCAAAGATGAGCAAGCACTTGAAGCCTACCTGACGCAGTCTGCGCTGGAAGACGCAGCGATTTTTCAAAACGCAGAGGCTCCGCCACTATCCGGCACCGCCTTGGCAGGTTTGGTCGAGGCTTATCAGCGTGTTGCGACTGACATCGAGCGGTTAGCACGGGTCTACCCTCGCGATGTGTTGTGGCCCTTAATGTCTGTTGATTCTTTACTGGTCGACGCGTTGGCTGATGAGGAAGCCGTACAGAGCTTCGCCTCCAAACTAAGTGAGCGCTTACTAACAATTAAGGATAAGACCGTGTCGTTTGAGGTGTTTGTGCGCCAGGATCCCGAGAGAAGCCTCTTTTATCCTGTGGTGCGGCGCACAGCGCATAGTGTCGCAACCGATACGGTCCTGGGACGTGGCTTTTTCAACTCCCCTGAGTATCTCGCGCTGCGAGCCCTTGGCGACCAACTCAATAACTTGATTGATGAAGATGGTTATTTTCAACGGGGAGACAAGCGCTGCGAGACACAAGACTTTGCAATCGGACTTGACTGGTTGTTAACGGAGGCGCGCAAAGGGTTTTCTATTCAACGCTATAAAGGTCTCGGAGAAATGAATCCCGGCCAGCTATGGGAAACCACAATGGATCCGGAAGCGCGGCGTATGCTCCAGGTGACGATAGAAGATGCGATTTTAGCGGATCAAATGTTTTCGACGTTGATGGGCGATGATGTTGAGCCCCGGCGCGAATTTATTGAGCAGAATGCCCTGGCTGTCGCTAATCTCGACATTTAGTCCTTGCCGAGGGGCTCAGCGCTCATCGCCCTCCGGCGGCGAAAGCGCCGACTCGGGTACTTCTACCCGATCAACATCGGGGTCGATGGGAGCAAGTGCACTTGGAAAATCCTTGTTGGCGCGTTGCGATAAGGACTGAAAACGGGAGACCTTGCCGACCAAGCCCTGCTTGCCTTGCACTGCTTTTAAGGCGTCATTGTATTTGTTGGCAGTGGTAGAAATAGAGGCGCCCAGCGCATAAAGTCGCTCGCCCAGTAAGCACACAGTATTGTAGATATCACCTGCCCGGGCGCTGATTTCTTGTGCTTCTCGGTTGCCGTGTTCGATCATCCACAAATTAGCGACCGTCCGCAGGATGGGCATGAGCGTCGTATGTGACACCAGCACTACATTCTTTTGATAACCGTAGTTAAATAATTCTCGTTGACTGCGCATCACTTCGATATACGCAGGCTCTACGGGCATGAACATCAGCACAAAATCCGGGCTCTCAACACCGGGGAGGTTGGCGTAGTTTTTTGCGGAGAGGGAGTCAATATGTTGTTTGACTGCTTTCGCATGGGCATCGAGGCACAGGGTCCGCTCAGCATCAGACGCCGCACCAACGGCGCGCTCATAATCAACGAGCGATACCTTACTATCTACGATGAGGTTTTTGCCCTCGGGTAGTCGTATGATGAAATCAGGGAGGTATTTGTCGCCGTGCTCATCTCGAAATGCCACTTGCGCATCAAAGTGCTCACCGCGTCGAAGCCCTGCCAACTCCAGTGTTTTTTCAAGCTGTGCCTCGCCCCAGTTACCGACTAACTTTTTGTCACCTTTGAGTGCGCGAGTGAGATTATTGGCTTCCCCTGACATGGACAGCCCGACTGATTCCAGGTGTTTGACCTGCTCAGACAAAGACGCGCTATTGCGCACCATATCGGTGTGCACCTGATTGACGCGCGTTTGGAACTGATCAATTTTTTCGCCTAACGGTTTGAGAAGGCTATCTAGGCTTTTTTGGTTGGTGGTCTCAAGCGTTTTTCCCGAGGCCGACAGTAATTTTTGGCCGATACTCTCTAATTCCGCTTTCAGTGCAGTACGAGAGGACTCTGCCCATTTAATTTGATTTTGATGGTTGGCTTCGCGCTCGGTGAGTGTGGCAGTTTGTGCACTGAGGTCCGCTTGGAGTGTCGCCATTGCCTGCTGTAGCTGTGACAACTCCGCTTGAAGTTGGGCATTTCGGTCGTTAGCGACTGCGGTCTCGGTGATCTGTTTGGTCAGCGCCTGCTGCGACGCGGTTAAGTCTGCACGTCTCCGCTGTAGCGCAACGAGGCATAATGCCATGCCAATACTGATCGCGGTGGCAAGGCCAGCCCAAAACAACGCGTCAGCGCTCATTCTGAACCCGAAGATAACAGCGCTAAATCAGCCAATTGTGTAAATAACGCGCGTAGGGTCCCCAACAACCGTAAACGGTTGACTCGTTCAGCGGGGTTCTCTGCGTTAACCATTACTGACTCGAAGAAGTCGTCTACCGGTGCTCGCAATGTTGCCAACTGCGCTAGCGCGGCTTGATAGTCTCGCGCGGCAATCAGGGGTGTGAGTGCCTGTCCCGCGCGAATGACCGCGTTGTGAAGCGCTTGCTCTGCTGGCTCTTGAAATAATGAGGGGTCTGGTGGGGTGGCATCTTGTTCGCTAGCTTTTGCGAGAATATTTGCCACGCGTTTGTTGGCGGCAGCCAGCTGCTGTGCGGTGTCGGTTTCGGCAAATGCGGCCAATGCTTTGATACGAAGATCGATGTCGTGAAGCTGACTAGTCTCCACCGCCAGTACGGCGCGCACCACCTCTACGTGAATAGATTGGCTTTCGTACCAGCTATCGAGTCGCTCTAGGAGATATTGCAAGACCTGATCGGCGGTGTCGGGTGCCAACGTTGCACTGTGTTGGGCGCAAGCGCTCTCCAGCAGTTTGTCGAGTGATAAAGGGTGATCACATGCTATCAGCATTCTGATAATCGCCAACGCTGCGCGCCGCAGTCCAAAGGGGTCTTTAGAGCCGGTTGGCGGTTGACCGATACCAAAAATGCCCACTAGTGTATCGAGGCGATCGGCCAAGGCCACTGCCGTCGCTTCTGGCGTGGAGGGCAGGGCGTCGCCAGCAAACCTCGGGTAGTAATGCGCTTCGATCGCGTTGGCGACACCGTCAGGCTCACCGTCGTGCCGAGCATAATGTGCGCCGGCTATACCTTGCAGCTCAGGAAACTCGAGCACCATCTCTGATACGAGGTCGCATTTGGCAAGTGCTGCTGCCCGCGCGGTGATATCGTGGTCGGCGTTGGTGGCGTCTGCCAGTGTTGCCGCTAAGGTCTCCATGCGCTGCGACTTGTCCAACAGACTGCCCAGCTGGCGTTGAAAGACAACACTGTTTAAGCGATCTCGCCGTGATACCAAGGTCGACTGTTTATCATTGGCAAAGAAAAAAGCAGCATCGCTGAGCCTGGGTCGGATCACGCGTTCGTTGCCCGCGATGACCTCTGAGGGTTGTTGACTCTCGATATTAGCGACGGTGATAAACGCAGGCAGCAGTGCGTCAGTCTCCTGATCCGTGATATGAAAATACTTCTGGTGTGTTTTCATTGCCGAAATCAATGCTTGAGCCGGTACATCAAGGAAGCTTTTATCAAAACTGCCACGCAGTGCGACAGGCCACTCAACCAGACCAGTTACTTCATTGAGCAATTCATCAGACAAGGCGACCTGTTCTCCTTTGTCCTGAAGTTGAGAGACTTGTTCAGCGACGCGCGCACGGCGCTCGTCGACATTTGCCATCACTTTTGCTTGATGCAATGCCGCCGTGTATTCACTTGGCGTGGTAATACTGACACCATGGTTGGCGTGAAACCGGTGGCCCCGGCTCTCGCGCCCACTGTGCCGCCCAAATAGTTCAAGCGGGAGGATGGCTTCCCCTAGTAACAGCACCAGCCACTGAACAGGCCTTAAAAAATCATACCGGGTCCGCCCCCAACGCATCCGCTTTGAAACGGGTAGTGCGTTGACAGCGGCGCTAACAATCTCTGGGATAACTGAAGCGGCTTCGACGCCAACCTGAGCAATGTTGGCGACAATCCGTTCAACACCTTGCTCCTCCCTGATAATTAAGTCATCTAAGGTGATGCCTTGTTTGCGGGCAAATCCTTCAGCCGCCTTGGTCCAGCCACCGGTTTCGTTGCGGGCGGCAGAGACAGGCGGGCCGACGACAGTTCGCTCGATGTCTGGCCCCTTGAGTGTGACGTCGCTGATCAATACCGCCAGTCGGCGCGGCGTGGAGAAACAACGAGCATGGGAAAAAGGCAATCCTTGTTCTGTTAAGCCACTTGTCACACCCGCTGACAGCGCCGCCACCAGGCGCTCAATTTCTCCGGCAGGCAGCTCTTCTGTTCCCAATTCAAAAAGCAGATCAGCTGTGCTCATGCTGCAGGCTCCTTCGCAGCGTCGAGTTGCGCGAGTGCTGCTGCGGCGAGATCAGGATCAGCCTGCGGGAAACCGAGCGCGGCTCTCGCAGCCACATAAGCGTGGGCCGCCGCTCGCGCCAGCGTGCGCACTCGCAAGATATAGCGTTGCCGCTCGGTCACACCGATAGCATGTCGCGCATCTAACAAGTTGAAGGTATGCGACGCTTTCATTACCTGTTCATAGGCGGGGAGGGGTAGTTGCTTGTCGGCTAAGCGGATTGCCTCTTGCTCGTGAAAAGCGAACTGGGTAAATAAGTTTTCAACATCGGCTTCTACAAAATTAAACACCGACATTTCCACCTCATTTTGGTGATAAACATCACCGTAAGTGACAGGCCCCGCAGGGGTTTCTGCCCAGACCAGGTCATAGACTGATTCGACCCCTTGCAGATACATGGCGATTCGCTCTATGCCGTAGGTCAGCTCGCCGGTCACGGGGTAACATTCTAGCCCGCCGGCCTGCTGAAAATAGGTGAACTGGCTGACTTCCATGCCATTTAACCAGACTTCCCACCCTAAGCCCCACGCGCCCAGGGTGGGTGACTCCCAGTTATCTTCGACGAAGCGTATATCGTGTATCAGAGGGTCTACGCCCAGCGCATAAAGACTGCCCAGGTAAAGGTCTTGGAATTCAGGAGGTGACGGCTTCATGACGACTTGGAACTGATAGTAATGTTGTAACCGGTTCGGGTTTTCGCCATAGCGACCATCGGCAGGTCGTCGACTGGGTTGCACGTAAGCGGCATTCCAGTTTTCTGGCCCCAATGCGCGTAAAAATGTGGCGGGATGGAAGGTGCCTGCGCCCACCTCCATGTCCAAGGGTTGCAGAACAACACAGCCGTGACTGGCCCAATAGTCCTGCAAACGCAGGATAATATCTTGAAATGTTGGGGGACCCACAGGAAATAACCTAAAACAAAAGACAAGCATTAGTATAACTGCGTTGTGCGCGCCATAATAAGCTTTCCCAACGTAGATCTTACCGAGCCTCCGTATCGTTATGGCTGTGACATCAAAACCCGTTTGGCTGGAATGGACGGTAATCGCGCTCGTGAGAGTGTTGATGACTGTGACACGAATCATCCCGATTCGTTGGTCGCGAGCGCTGGGTAAGGGAGTGGGGCGCATCCTATACCGCTTCAACGCCAGAATGCGTCGCGTGGCTATTCGCAATCTCGAACTGGCTTACCCTGACTGGGCCCCTGACAAACGGCGCGCAGTCGCTCGTCAAAGTGTGCAATCAACGGCAGAATTAATGACTGAAATTGGCCCACTATGGTCACGGTCGTGGTCGACAACGGCGGCAATGTTAACGGTCGAAGGTGTTGAGCGCGTTACTGAGCCCCTTGCCGCCGGCAGGGGCGTTATTGTGTTGGGCCCGCATCTGGGCAATTGGGAGTTGTTAGGGATGCACCTTGCGACGCTCGGAGACCTTGTCGCGCTGTATGAACCTTTGGCCCTGAGACGGGTAGATCAACTGGTGCATCGGGGTCGGCAGCGAACAGGCGGCCGGTTGGTCCCGACAACCCCACGCGGGATTGCCGAGCTGGTACGTTCAGTTCGACGGGGTGGCATCACAGGGATACTGCCTGATCAGGTGCCCAAAGACGACAAGGCGGGGCTGAATGCGCCGTTCTTTGGTGTCGAGTGTTTTACTGCCACGCTGGCTTACAACCTCATTAAGCGATCAGGTGCGGCGGCGGTGATGGGTACCGTGCTGCGCACACCCACGGGGTTTCGCGTCATTTACCGTGCCCCAGGAGACGGCGTTTACAGTGATGACCCTTTGGAGGCTTTGACGGCAATCAACCGTGGGGTTGAAGATCTTATCGCTGGCAACGAAACCCAATACCAGTGGCAGTACAAGCGGTTTCGTTGCCGTCCACAAGGGGCCGTCGATCATTACGATTGGCTCAATTCACCACTTATCGATGAGGTTAGAGTGTCATCATGAATAGGGTTATCGGCAAGTGCATTGCGGGCGCCATTGGCTTTTTGGCCTTTGGTCCTGCCGGCTTATTATTCGGTTTGGTGTTGGGCCACGCGTTTGATCGCGGTTTATGGCGTGCGCTGCAGTTGTCCGGGCCGGAAGCTATTCCCATGATGCGGACCCAATTTTTTGAGACCACCTTTACCTTATTAGGATTCGTTGCCAAGGCAGACGGGCGTGTTTCGGAAGCCGAGGTGGCACAGACCGAATCGTTATTCACCCAACTCAGACTCACGGCACTGCAACGCAGTAGTGCGATTAATCACTTTAAAGCCGGGTCTTCGTCTGGTTTTGATCCCGCACCGACGGTGGCACGCTTCGCGGAGTGTTTAGGGCCACGTAGGCAGGCGCAACATACGCTAATGGCATTTTTGATTGGCATTGCCCTCGCCGATGGCACCTTCTCAGAGGCGGAGCGGGGTGCTTTGTATCAAGTGGCGGCGCTGCTATCGCTGCCCCAACATGAGGTCGATCAGCTGATTTCAATGGCCAACGCACAGGCACAGTTTCAGCAACGCTATTCCTCTCAGTCAGATTATCGGGGCCCTGGGCAGGGCAGTTCGTCAACCGCGTTGCATACTGCCTATGCTGCACTCGGTCTACAATCTGATGCCACCCCTGCAGACATTAAGCGTCGATATCGCAAGCTGATGAGCGAGAATCACCCGGATAAATTGATCGCAGAGGGCGTGCCAGATGAGTTGCTACGAGTGGGCACCGAGCGTGCCCAAGAAATCACGGCCGCTTATGAGGTCATTCAAGAATCACGAGGCTTGAAGTAACAGCGCAGGTACTGAATCAATGGCGCCAAAATGCAGGGGTGAATAACACCAGTAAGGTGAATACTTCTAACCGCCCCATTAGCATCGCTAAGCAAAGCAGCAATTTTCCTACTTCACTCACGGACCCGTAATCGCCGGATACTTCCCCCAAGCCGGGGCCCAAATTATTCATAGTTGCGACAACTGCTGAAAAAGCAGAGATAAAATCAAGATTCGTGGCCAGTAATGCCAGCCAGATCATGACAAAACAAAACATGTAAACAGCAAAAAAACTCCATACCGCGCTGATGACTTCTGTTTGCACTCGTCGCGCATCCAGCTTGAGTGGAATAACAGCATTGGGGTGAAGCAGTTGACGGAGTTCGCGCACCCCCTGTCGGAATATCAGCAAGATGCGCATTGCTTTCATGCCGCCTCCTGTCGACCCTACGCAACCCCCCATAAAGCTCAACATCAATAACAGAATGGGTAAAAACAGTGGCCAGATTGAGAAGTCTTGAGTGGTAAACCCAGTCGTTGTCGCGATGGAAACTGTTTGAAAGAATCCATGGATGAGGCTGTCCTCTAACCCTAGTGTTTCCGTAGTCAGTAACAAGCTGCAGGTGACGACGGTGGCCAGCGTTATGACGGTAATGAAAAAGGCGGTTTCCGAATCGCGTGCATAAACGCGCGCAGTGCGGCGTTGTAATGCGACAAAGTGCAGACCAAAATTGATTGCTGAGAACAGCATAAACAACGAGCTAACTAACAAAATAGCGTGTTCATCGTAGTGGCCTAAACTCGCATCGTGGGTTGAAAATCCCCCGATAGCGACCGTTGAAAAGGCATGACACAGCGCATCAAACGGCGACATCCCGGCCGCAAAGTAACTCAATGCACAGGCTACAGTGAGTAGCAGGTAGATACCAAAAAGCGCCTTTGCGGTGCTAGTAATGCGCGGTGTGAGTTTGCGATCTTTAGAAGGCCCCGCGCTTTCTGCGCGGTATAACTGCATGCCACCAATCCCCAGCATGGGGAGAATTGCCACCGCTAAAACGATAATGCCGATACCGCCCAGCCATTGGAGTAACTGTCGATAAAGCAAGAGAGACTGAGGCAGCGCGTCGAGCCCGGTGATGACCGTGGCACCCGTGGTGGTCAGCCCCGATATGGATTCAAAAATGGCGGCGACCGGCGATAGGTTGAGCTGTGGTGTGATCCACAGCGGTATGGCGCCAAATAACCCCAGTACTATCCAAAATAAGGCGGTCACCAGAAAGCCATCTCGGATATTCAGATCCCGCCGATGAAGGCGGTTCGGCAACCACAGCAGTATGCCCGCCGCGAGTGTTGCGCCAAAGCCTATTGCAAAGGCCGATTCAATGCCGTCTTGACTGATTACCGATAACAATAGCGAGGGCAACATTGCGCTGCTAAATAATATCAGCAACACACCGATGATTTTGAAGGCCATCGCAAATTGCATCAGATAAAGCCAAAGCCTACTGCAAACAATTTTTCGACAGCGGAAATCTGCGTGCGGTCTGTCAAAAACAGAATCACATGATCGTTTGCTTCCACCACAACGTTGCTATGTGCAATTAGCACATCATCACCACGCAAAATTGCACCGACCGTGACGCTCGACGGTAATTTTAATGCGTCAAGGCGCTGACCGACGACTTTAGAAGAGCGCGCATCGCCGTGCGCCGTGAGCTCAATGGCTTCAGCTGCGCCCCGGCGAAGAGAGTGTACGGCGCTGATATCACCGCGGCGCACATGCGCCAGCAGACTACTGATTGTGATTTGTTGCGGCGAGATGGCGATGTCAATTTCTTCGCCAATTAAATCAGCATAGGCTGAATTTGTGATGAGCGTGATCACTTTTTTAGCGCCTAACCGCTTGGCCAGCATTGACATCATGATGTTCGACTCATCGTTATCGGTGAGCGCGCAGAAGACATCGGTATTTTCAATGTTCTCCTGTCGCAACAGCATGGGTTCATTGCCACTGCCATGTAATACGATGCTGCCCTCCAATAAATCCGATAGGGTTCGACATCTGTCATAGGAGCGCTCAATTACTTTCACTTGATACTGTTTTTCCAGCCGACCCGCTAGGGTTGCGCCGATGTTGCCACCGCCGGCAATCATGATGCGGTGATACGGTTTATCAACGTCGCGCAGTTCGGCGGTGACATCACGAATATGTTCTCGCGCCGCGATAAAGAACACTTCGTCGTCAGGCTCGACGACGGTGGAGCCTTCTGGAATGATCGGATCGCCGAGACGTCGAAAAATAGCGGCAACCCGGGTATCCACGCGCGGCATATGTTCGCGAATTTCTTGCAGCTCTCGACCCACGATGGGGCCTCCCGCGACTGCCTTGACGGCCACGAGCCGAATACGGCCGTCGGCGAAATCAAGGACCTGTAGTGACCCGGGGTTGGCAATCAGTTGCTCGATATTGCGGGTGACGAGTTGTTCCGGACCAATAATGACATCAACTGGAATGGCGCCCGACTTAAATAAAGCAGCGTGTTCTGAGAGGTAGTCGGTAGACCTAACCCGGCTGATTTTCGTTGGCGTCCGAAAGAGCGTGAAGGCGACGGAACATGCGAGCATGTTGATCTCATCGCTATCGGTTACCGCGATGAGCATATCGGCATCGTTAGCGCCTGCGCTCATGAGCGTTGAAGGGTGGGCGCCGTTACCTAAGACCGTGCGGATATCAAGCCGCTCTTGCAGCCGTTTCAGCGTCGCCGCCCGTTCGTCAACCACGGTAATATCGTTTTGCTCGTCGGCGAGGTGCTCTGCGAGCGTACCCCCCACCTGACCTGCTCCGAGGATAATGATTTTCATCCGCCTCTGGACCCTCTCAGCGACTCGGACACACCTTAAACTATGTCAAACCCACCACGCCATGTGGATTAGTCACGTTGCAGACGACGCGCAGCGATTACTCTGCCGGCTTGGACAGTAATGAAAAGTAAAGACCATCACCACCACCGACCTCGGGCATCACTTGCCAGCCGGCTTCCCGTGCGATGCCGCGTTCCATCACAATAGGCGTGACATGAACCTCGTGTTGCTGCGCAAATGCTTTTACGACGGCATCGTTCTCAGCATCGAGTATTGAGCAGGTGACATAGAGCAGTCGTCCGCCCGGCTTTAACGCCGGCCACAGCCCCTGCAAAATGGCTAACTGTTGTTCGGCAAATTGACTGATATCAACCGTTCGGCGCAAGATTTTGATGTCTGGGTTGCGGCGCATCACGCCGGTAGCCGAGCAAGGCACATCTGCCAAAATAGCATCGAACCCCGGTGATAACAGCTTCGAGGGGAGTGCGCGCGCGTCAGCTTCGATAACAGTGGGGGTCAGGCCAAGCCGTTCGGCGTTTTCTGCAACCCGTTGCAAACGACTCGCACTCGCATCACAGGCAACGAGTTCTTTCAAACCGGGCTGGCGCTCGAGCAGGTGGCAGGTTTTTCCGCCAGGTGCTGCACAGGCGTCAAGAATTCGCTCGTCGGGTTGGGGGTTGATGAGATCGGCGACACGCTGTGCGGCGCTATCTTGCACGCTGACCAACCCATCGGAAAAGCCCGGCAGCGAGGCCACATCCACAGGTTGTTGTAGCGTTATACCATTACAGAGATGATCGAGTGCGTGAGCTGAAATCTCGGCGTCTGTTAGTAGGCGCAGGTAAGTGTCCCGGTCGTTGCGGATGTGATTGACGCGGAGTGTCATGGGTGGGCGTTGTCGCGACGCCTCCGCAATGGCGTCTAAGTGGTCGTCGTATTCTTGTCTAATAACGGCATCGAGCCAGTTGGGTAACGCCCGCCGTTGCGCTGGTGCCAGAGCGAGAGCAGACAGTGGCTCGGCGCGTTGAAAAGATCGTAAGACGCCATTGACCAGTCCGGATGCCCACTGTTTTTTCATGAGACGGACAGTATTGACGGTTTCTGATACCACGGCATGTTTTGGGGTGCTGAGTTGAGTGAACTCGTAGAGCGCGCTGCCGATTAATGCGAGAACATCGTTATCTTTTTTGCGAAGTGGCTTTTTGATGAAGCTATCGATAATACCCTGAAGCATGGGCCACTCTCTGAGCGTGCCATAGACGAGCTCCTGACACAGCGGCCTCTGTCCGTCAGCCACCCCATCCAATGCCGCGGGGAGTAAATGATTCAGTGATTCCCCATTAAGGACACGACCAATGATGTCGGCCGCCACCTGACGTGCGCTAGACATGCTTCATGTTGCCGGTAAAGGTGAATCGCATGCCAGGCCTGAGTTTGTCTTGATGACCATTGAGCAGCGTTGCCATAGATTGGGGTTTTCCCCCGGGCATTTGTGCCTCGGTAATCATGAGCACACCCTCCCCACAGGCAACGCCCAGGCCGTCGCTATTGGCACTCACGATCTCACCACTGGCAGCCTTGTGCACTTGATGAACGGCGTGTGCCGCCCACACCTTAAATCGATCATCGTTGAGCATCGTAAAGCAGCCTGGTGATGGCAGTAGCGCGCGGACTTTACGATCGATCTCGGCGGCACCGAGGCCCCAGTCGATGACCGTTTCGGCTTTATCGACCTTCGCTGCATAAGTCACCTGCTGCTCGTCCTGTGCTTGTGCGGTTAATAGCCGCGATGCAATGTCCGTGAGGCACTCCGTGAGCGCGTCTATCCCGACCTGCTCAAGTTCCGCCAGTAGTGTGCCGCCGGTATGGTCGCCGCTAATGGCCACTTCGCGACGCAGTAGGACCGGCCCTGTGTCGAGACCGGGCTCCATCATCATAATGCTCACACCGGTTTTACTGTCCCCGGCTTCTATTGCTCTTTGCACGGGCGCCGCGCCGCGCCATCGAGGTAATAGCGATGCGTGGACATTAATGCAGCCGATATGGGGTATGGCTAATATCGCTGCAGGGAGAATCAACCCGTAGGCCACGACGACCATGATATCTGCACCGTAAGAGGCTAATTGTGCCTCGCCTGCCCGGTCTTTCAGTGTGTCGGGTTGCCAAAGCGGAATACCCGCGTCGAGCGCGACTGATTTGACAGCCGATGGTTGCAGTTTTTTGCCACGGCCTGCGGGTCTATCTGGTTGGGTTAATACGCCGACGATCCGATGGGGCCCTGCTATCAGGTGGGTCAGGTGCGTCGCCGCGAATTCAGGCGTGCCTGCAAAGACAATATTCAGTGGCGCGGTCATCTATGAGTCGCGACGCTTTTGGTCTTTGACCAACTTACCGCGAATGCGTTGCCTTTTTAATGCGGATAAGTAGTCAACGAAGAGTTTTCCTTCAAGGTGATCAATTTCGTGTTGGAGGCAAATGGCCACTAAGCCGTCTAGTTCTTCAGCAAAGGGTTGTCCGTCGCGATCCAAGGCTTTCACAGCGATAACTTTGGGGCGTTGGACCGTTTCATAAAAACCGGGTACGGATAGACAGCCCTCGTCATAGGAGCCTAAATCCTCGTCAATGACGGTGATTTCTGGGTTGATAAAGACCCGGGGTGCTGACTGGTCGTCTGATAAGTCCATCACGATAATGCGTTCGTGTACATCGACTTGGCTGGCTGCCAACCCGATTCCCGGCGCGGCATACATAGTCTCAAACATATCATCGATCAGTGTTTGAATACGGTCAGTGACCCGATCAACGGGCAGTGCTCGTGTGCGTAGCCGTGGATCAGGAAATTCGAGGATCTGAAGTAGCGCCATGCTTGGTAATTCCGGTTCGGAGCGTTTTCGTCAGCGTAGAAAAGTGTTCGGATTTGGTGTTGCTCTATGCTCGATAGCCTCGCACACTGACAGTATACCGCGATGGCACTGATCTGCATGGACTGTAGACGAGTCGCCTCTCAATGGATTGAGTCGCGGGGAACCCAATGGAGTGGATGCCTTGGAAAAAAGCAAACGGATTGCGATGCTGCAAAAGCAAGTTGTGCGCCTAGGGCGTGCCGGCTTGCTGATTACCTTACTCATGCCAATAGCTCAGCTCGATGCGGCGCAAGCGGACTCACCACTGGTGCTGAGCGCGAATGCGCCTGAGCACTACACAGTGCAGGCCGGCGACACGTTATGGGACATTGCGTCACTCTTCTTGGAAGACCCATGGCGGTGGCAAGACCTGTGGGCGAGTAATGAACACATTGATGACGCTCACGCTATCGTGCCTGGCGACGTTCTGAGCCTTGTTTGGGACCAGGGTGCGCCGACGCTGCGGGCGACCGAGTTAGGCAATGTGAGGCTATCGCCCAGTTTACGGCGCGGCCCATTGAATGCGGCTATTCCCGCTATTCCTCAAACGCAAATTGCGCCGTTTTTGCGGCAGCATCGCATCGTTGAAGCTGCCGCTTTAGCTGATGCCCCTTATGTGGTGGCGAGTGATGCTGACCGTCTGCTCATCAGTGTTGGGAACATCCTCTATAGCACCGGTATTGCGGTCAACGCAGGTACCTATCACCTGGTGCGGCAGGAGGCGTCGCTCAGCGACCCAGTGACCAAGGAGGACCTCGGTATTTTTATGAGTGATGTTGGTCGGGCCAGCGTGAACAGTGTGCTGAGTTCCGAGGGCTTGAGCGCACTGGTGGTGACGCAAGCGCGACAAGAAATTCGTCTCGGCGATCGCCTTTTACCTGTCGAGGAGGTCATGGTTCAGGCGGCGTATCACCCTCAGGAGCCAGCAGTGTTGATCGAAAATGCTCAGATGATTGCGGTTGCAAGTGGTATGGCACAGATCGGTGCACTGGATATTGTTGCAATTAATCGTGGCGCGCGTGAGTCGGTGCGCGAGGGGGACGTGCTGATGATTCAGCAACGATCGCCGCTGGCCGCGGACCCTTTGACGGCTCAATCATTGAGGCTACCCGATCGTCGGGCCGGGGTTTTAATGGTCTTTGCCGTCTTTGATCGCGCCAGCTTTGGATTGGTACTGGAGGCCAGTCGGCCCTTAGCGGTCGGCGATACCCTACGGAACCCTTAATACGGCGGACCTCAGCATCGCTCGCTGGTGCAGCGTGGCTGCCGAGTGATTTTTCAGGCTGCAGATTTCAGGAGTTGTCATGGCACACCAATTCGGAGTGGACACTCAAGCTGACGCGCGCTGGTTAGCGCTCACGCGAATGATCGAGCGTGGCGCCGATTGGCTTGATCAAGTGCTGCAGCGCTGGCCGTCACCCGAGTCGATACTGGGTGATAGTGAAATGAAGAGTGAAATGAAGAGTGAAAGAAAGAGTGAGAGAAATAGTCACCATGCAGATTGGGTAGCTTTGC
>ERZ887849.135-NODE-135-length-76393-cov-29.893788_pt1 | contig 76393 bp, 71 predicted proteins | sample MGYA00521267_ERZ887849 | MGnify/ENA primary metagenome ERZ887849 (study PRJEB32303, sample SAMEA104408601) | aquatic metagenome | biome: Brackish water; feature: Pelagic; material: water | place: Baltic Sea | collected 2014-06-06T16:11:00 | depth 2,863 m ...
CGTCATCTTTTGGTTATGAGTCCTGACCCTAAGAGTCGGAAACTCTTCTATGATCTCACTATTTGAGTAGCCTGCATCAATAAAATCGATAATCGATCTTACCGGAATTCGGGTTCCACCCATTACCTCAGAATTATGTGCAATTCTACGGTGCTTTTCGAATCTTCCAACATCTTCTGGAGATCTCTTCCAGAGATCCGAGACTGCCGCCTTCATATCAGATTGGACTACGTGGAGGGGAATTTTGAAGACTTTTTGGTTAGAAACTGGTTCAAAGTAATCTCCACTCTGATCATCATAAAAAACAACCTTCTTCTGCAGAACAGCCATTATCTTGTTATGCCAATCAACTTCTCCAAGTGCCTCAAGCTCCAGCTTTACCTGACGAAGATGCTGAAGTGAGCACTTTAGATCGATTCTAAGTCTCTTTAGTATCTTCAGAGACAGAAGATCTGCGAACGAATATACTCGACTGAATGGAGACCGCCGATTATCTGCCGCAAAGGACGGTTCAAAAAAGCCGGAACGATCCCAATTGCGCAGTTGCTGGATCGAAAGCCCAGTTAGACGCGCCGCTTGCTCGTCCGTAAAAGCCCAGATGATCTCATTCGGTTGGTTCATTTCTAGCCTATCCTCGCCTCCCAAGATAGTGCTCGAACGGCAAATAGCCAATATGGCAAAAATGACTCGGAAGAATTAACTTTAGATGAGCCGCTAAACCACAACCTCCCGCGCCACCTGCTCCCCAACCCCGAACACCCGCTTGTACCGCTCGATCTCGGCCTCCGGCCCCATCGCCTTGCGGGGGTTGTCCGATAGCTTGACCGTGGGCCGCCCGTTGGCCGCCACCGCCTTGCAGACAAGGCTGAACGGCGCCAGCGCGTCCCCCTTGACCAGCCCGGTAAAGTCGTTGGTCAGCATCGTCCCCCAGCCAAACGACACCCGCACCCGTCCGGCGAATTGCGCCTGCAGTGCCACGATCTTGTCCACGTCCAGCCCGTCGGAAAAGATCACCAGCTTTTGCGTCGGATCCTCGCCCCGGGCCTGCCACCAGCGGATCGCCGTCTCAGCCCCTTCGGCGGGGTCGCCACTGTCGATCCGGATGCCCGTCCAGCCCGCCAGCCAGTCAGGCGCCCGGTCGAGGAAGCCTTTGGTCCCGTAGGTGTCGGGCAGGATGATCCGCAGGTTGCCCTCATGCTCTTCGTGCCAGTCGGCCAGCACGTCATAGGGGGCGCGGGCCAGGGCGGCGTCATCCTCGGCCAGGGCGGAATAGACCATGGGCAGCTCGTGGGCGTTGGTCCCGATGGCCTCGATGTCGCGCTGCATCGCGATCCGGCAGTTGGAGGTGCCAACGAACTTGTCCCCCAACCCTTCGAGCATCGCCTGCACGCACCAGTCCTGCCAAAGGTAGGAATGCCGCCGCCTTGTGCCAAAGTCGGCCAGCCGCAGGTTTTCCACGGGCCGCAGCTGTTCAACCTTTTCCCACAGCTTGGTCATGGCGCGGGCATAGAGCACCTGAAGCTCGAACCGGCCCATGTCCTTGAGCACCGCCCGCCCGCGCAGCTCCATCAGCACGGCAAGGGCGGGGATCTCCCACAGCATGACCTCGGGCCAGGACCCTTCGAACGTCAGCTCATACTGCCCGTCCCGCTTTTCCAAGTGGTAAGGCGGCAGACGCAGGTTTTCGAACCAGTCCATGAAGGTGGGGGTAAACATCTGGCGTTTGCCGTAAAAGGTGTTCCCCCGCATCCAAGTGCTTTCCCCCCGCGACAGGGACAAAGACCGGATGTGGTCGAGCTGTTCGCGCAGCTCCCCTTCGTCCACCAGGTCGGCCAGCCGGATCGCGCTGGTCCGGTTGATCAGCGAGAAGGTGACAGTGGTGTCAGGCCGGTTGCGGAACACCGACTGGCACATCAGCAGTTTGTAGAAATCCGTATCGATGAGCGACCGCACGATGGGGTCGATCTTCCACTTGTGGTTCCAGACGCGGGTGGCGATATCGACCATGGCAGTGCTCCGTTCAGGCAGCCCGTTAGACCAATGGGCGAAAGAGTTGTCCAGTGTGCCTTTAGCGGTGTGCCTTTAGCGGACGTCGACCCCGACTTCTGCCATCCCGGCCAGCGACGCGGCAAGCGATCCGTCAAGGTCGATGCCCCGGCACAGTTCCGTCCGAACCTCAACCTTGAACCCCAGCCGGGCGGCATCGACGGCCGAATAGTTGACACAGAAATCCGTGGCCAGCCCGACAAGCGTCAGCCCGGTGATCCCTCGGGTGTGCAAGTAGCCTTCCAGCCCCGTCGGTGTGCTATGGTCATTCTCAAAGAAGGCCGAATAGCTGTCGATGGCCGGGTTGTAGCCCTTGCGCAGGATAAGGTCAGCGCGGTCCTGGGCCAGGTCAGGATGAAAAGCTGCCCCGACGGAGCCTTGGATGCAATGGTCCGGCCAGAGGACTTGAGGCCCATAGGGCATCTGGACCAGCGACATCGGTTCCGCCCCGGAATGAGAGGAGGCAAAGGACGAATGCCCCGCCGGGTGCCAGTCCTGGGTCAGGATGACGATGTCGGATGTCGCCATGAGCGCGTTGATCCCAGGGACGATCCTGTCCCCCTCGGCCACGGCCAGCGCGCCGCCGGGACAAAAGTCGTTTTGCATGTCGATCACAAGAAGAGCGTTTGCCATGTGGGCCTCCGTTTGACGGTTGCGCCTGTTTTCTCATATGGCGCGATGGGTTGGAACCCACCATGCTGATGTTGCGTAAGGTGGGTCTTGACCCACCTTACCGTAGGGACTACCACCCCCGACCTTGCTCCTCCCTTTGCCGAAGGTCACTGTCATGCCACGCACCGATACGCTTGCCATAGACTTCGGCACGTCCAACACGGCGGCCTCGGTTCTGCGGGACGGCACCCCCCATTTCATTTCGCTTGAGGCGCAGGGCGATACAATGCCCACGGCGGTATTCCTCGACTTTCACCGCCGCCAGACATTGGTGGGAGAGGCGGCGATTGCCGCCCTTGTCTCGGGGCGCGAAGGGCGGTTCATGCGGGCGCTGAAAAGCGTTCTGGGGACGTCACTCCTGCACGAAAAGCGGCAGTTCCTGAATGAACGGCTGACCCTGTCCGAGGTCATCATCCGCTTCCTGTCACAGGTAAAGGCCAGGGCCGAAGCCGACTGTGGCCAGGCGTTTCCCCGCGTCCTGTCAGGCCGGCCCGTCCACTTCCACAGCCGCGATCCCGAGCGGGACGCCCGCGCCCTTGCCGATCTGACCACCTGCTACCATGCCGCCGGGTTCACCGAGGTGGACTTTCTGTTCGAGCCGGCCGCCGCCGCCCTTGCCGCGGCTGAGGCCGGTGGAGGGCTTGGGCTGATTGTCGACATCGGGGGCGGTACCTCGGACTTTTCGCTGTTCCGGCGGACAGAAGGCGCGACAGAGGTGATTGCCAGCCACGGCATCCGGCTGGGCGGGACAGACTTTGACCGGCACCTTAGCCTGACCTACGTCATGCCGCTTCTCGGCAAGGGGACCGGTCTGAAGGCCGAGATCGGACCGAAGGTGCATGACGCCCCCGTCGCCCTGTTTCACGATCTGGCAAGCTGGGAAAAGATCCCCTTCCTTTACACCGCGCCAACCCGGCGGGATGTCGCGCGGATGGCAAAGCTGGCGGTCGAGCCCGTGCGGTTCAACCGTCTGGTCAGCGTCCTTGAAAACGAACTGGGTCACGACATTGCCTTTGCCGTCGAGCGGGGCAAGATCCTGGCCAATGGCGAGGATGGTCAAGGGGTCATCGACCTGGGGCTTGTCGAGGCTGGGTTGGCACCGGGCCTGTCCAGGCATGACCTGTCAAAGGCCCTATTCGAGGATGCCGACAGGATCGGCGCGGCTGCAGCTGAAACCCTGGAAATGGCAAACGTGCCGCCCGAGGCTGTCGAACGGATCGTGCTTGTCGGGGGCTCCAGTCTGCTGACCTCCGTCTCTCAGGCGGTTCAGGCGCAGATGCCCCAGTCCAGGCTGACCTATTCCGCTGCCTTCACGGCCGTTGCCCACGGGCTTGCCATTGCGGCAGCGCAATAGTCGGAAGCCAAAGACTGGTAAGGTGGGTCATGACCCACCTTACGCCTCTTGCAGCCCGGGCCCTGTCAGTCGTATGCCAATTGTATGCATATCGTCGCCGCTCTTTACCGCTTTACGCGCTTTGCCGAGCCTGCTGCCCTTCGCGGACCTTTGCAGGCCCTCTGTAGTGAACAGGGTGTGACCGGCACATTGTTGCTGGCTCCCGAAGGGATCAATGGAACAATCGCCGGATCGCGCGAGGGTATCGACACGGTGCTGGGCCATATCCGTGCCCTGCCCGGCTGCGCGGATCTTGACTGGAAGGAAAGCACGGCAAACACCCCCCCCTTCCACCGGATGAAAGTTCGCCTCAAACGCGAGATCGTGACAATGGGTCAGCCCTCGGTCGACCCAGCCTCGGGCACAGGCCGATACGTTGCCCCCCAGGACTGGAATGCCCTCATTTCGGACCCCAATGTGGCCGTGATCGACACCCGCAATGGATACGAGGTCGGTATTGGCACCTTTCAGGGGGCGATCGACCCGCAAACCGACAGCTTTGGCGAATTTCCTGCATGGTGGGCCGAGAACCGGGACCGGTTTGAGGGCAGGCGGATCGCCATGTTCTGCACCGGTGGCATCCGGTGTGAAAAGTCGACGAACTTCCTCATTCAGCAAGGGGTTGAGGACGTCTACCATCTCAAAGGCGGCATCCTGAAATATCTCGAGGAGGTGCCAAAGGAGCAAAGCCTCTGGGAAGGCGAATGCTTTGTGTTTGACGCCCGGGTGTCGGTTGGCCACGGGCTGGAAGAGGGTCCCCATATCCTGTGCCACGCCTGCCGACTGCCCTTGCTGCCGGCAGATAAGGACCGGCCCGAATATGAAGATGGCGTATCCTGCCACAATTGCATCGACCAGACGACTGATGCGGCCAAGGAAGGGTTCCGCGAGCGACAACGCCAGATGGCCCTCGCGCGGGCTCGCGGGCTTCCCTACCTGGGGGTCCGGCAGGAGTGACACGCAGCAAGAGCCTCGTCTTGAAGCAACTCCTCGCGCTGATGCTGGGGGCGATGTCGGGCCTTCTTGCCTACAGGATCGGGCTGCCCTTGCCCTGGATGCTGGGACCTATGTTGGGCACCACCATTGCGTCGATGTCCAATGCCCCGGTGCAGGGGCCTGACTGGTTGCGCCCTTTCGTCATTCCGGTCATCGGCGTCCTTCTTGGATCCGGTATGACGGCCCAAATGCTTCAGGACGCTGTGTCCTGGTGGCCAGCAATGGTGATGCTGATCCCGTTCCTGATCCTCTCGGCCGGGTTGTCCTATACCTTTTATCGAAGGGTGGGAGGCTATGATCAGGTGACCGCCTATTTCTGCGCGATGCCCGGTGGCCTCAATGACATGCTGATCCTTGGAGGGGCGGCAGGCGGGCAGGAAAAGCGGATCGCCTTGGCCCATGCCAGCCGCATCTTTGTCGTCGTCCTGTTCGTCGTACTGTTCTACGGCTTTGTGTTGGGCGTAAAGGCCAGTGGGGCGCAGAGCGGCAACTGGACGTCGATCGGTGCCCTTGCCCCGCTGGACTGGTTCATATTGGCAGGATGCGCGATTGTCGGCGCCCCGCTTGGCGCGCTTGTCCGCTTGCCGGCACCTCAGATCCTTGGGCCGATGCTCCTGAGCGGGTTGTCCCATGTGACAGGCATCGTCACTGTATCGCCCCCATCCGTCCTCGTCATCATCGCACAGATCGTCGTGGGCACAGTGATTGGATGTCGCTTTCTGGGGGCAACTCCCCGCGAGGTCGGCCGGGACATCGGGCTTGCAACCGTGTCGTCGCTCCTGATGATCGGTGTCGCCATCGCCTTTGCCTATGCGGTGACGGCCGCGACAGGCACGTCAACCAGCCAGACCTTCCTCGCATACTCCCCCGGCGGACTTACGGAAATGAGCCTTCTGGCATTTGCCATGGGACAGGACATTGCATACGTCACGACGGCCCACATCATTCGGATCACAGCCGTAATCTTGTTGGCGGCACCGGTCTTCCACCTTATCCGACGCCGCTGACCGGGGCTTGCCATGCCCCGGCTGGACGGTACAAGCTGCCGGTCATCGGCCCTGCGCCAACGGCGCAGGCCCAAAAAAAGGGGGGGAGAGGATGACAAATGCAGCACTGTCGATCAGGCTTCTGCGCATGCGCACTGACCCCAAATGAATTCACGGACATCTGAAAGCAATAGCATGACCAATCCCTGCATCATCTGTGTGGCCATCACCGGCTCTGTCCCGACAAAGGCGAACAATCCGGCGGTTCCCATCACGGTTGCCGAACAGATCGAAAGTACGCACGAGGCCTTTGAGGCGGGCGCAGCCATCGCCCATTGCCACGTCCGGGATGACGAGGGCAAACCGACGTCAGATCCCGAGCGTTTCGCCCGGCTGAAAGAGGGGATCGAAACCCATTGCCCCGGCATGATCGTGCAGCTTTCGACCGGTGGACGGTCCGGCGCAGGGCTTGAGAGGGGGGGAATGCTGTCGCTCCGTCCCGACATGGCCTCGCTCTCGGTCGGGTCGAACAACTTCCCGACCCGCGTCTACGAAAACTCTCCCGACCTGGTCGACTGGCTCGCCAGCGAGATGGCCACCTACGGCGTCGTCCCCGAGATCGAAGCCTTTGACCTGTCCCACATCCACCAGGCGGTCAAGATGAAGGCGGACGGTCGCCTGCCAGCCCCACTTTATGTGCAATTTGTCATGGGGGTGAAGAACGCAATGCCAGTCGATCGCGACGTGTTCGACTACTACGTCAAGACGATGGCGCGGCTGGCACCCGATGCCAACTGGTGTGCCGCCGGGGTTGGTCCAGGCCAGATTGTGGTGAATGAATGGGCGATTGCTGCCGGGGGCCACACGAGAACCGGACTTGAAGACAACATGCGGATCGACAGGAACACTTTGGCCCCGTCGAATGCCGCGCTTGTCCAACGGGCTGTAGACCTATGCGAGAAGTACGAACGTCCCATCGCAACCTGGAGCCAGGCAAGGGACGTACTGGGCGTGCCACTGCGGGCGGCCTGAACGCTTCGGATCGACCTGCCCAAACGAAAAAGACCGCCGGGTACGCCCCGGCGGCCTTCTTGTTCGTATTTTCGGCGCGTTACTCGGCCGAGAACGTCGCCAGGTAGGCGTAAAGATTGATCGCGTCCTCTTCAGCGCGAACCTGATAGGCCATCTTGCCGCGCGCACGACGATTGTCGAGCTTTTCACGCAGCCAGCCAGTCGGATCCTGCACGTAGCCGACAAAGTTCTCTTCCGTCCACATTTCGCCGGATGCACCCAGCTCAACGAGCGAGTCGCCGTAGGCAAAATCGGGGTACATCCCGATACCGCGTGCGGTCATATTGTAGAGGTTCGGGCCTGTGCGCGCATTGCGACCGGCAAGCGTTTCGCCTGCATCATCAACGATGACGTGGCATGCAACGCACTGACGGTTGAACTGCTCTTCGCCAGCAGCTGCATCGCCAGAGGCGTGGCCAGCTGCAAAAGCGGGCGCGGACAACAGCGCCATGACGGCGGCCAGTGTCAGATGTCTCATAGAAGTCTCCCTTGGTTTCATGGTGCCCCAGTCGGTGTTCAAGATAGCTTATCCTGACCAGTGGTCCAGAGGAATTCTAGGAGTCCCGCTTTCGTGAAGGTCAAGCCACCGCATGGGCAAGGGCGCATTGGTGCCACAAGGCGCTAAGCGCGGATATGAGATAGTCGATGTCCTCATCGGTGTGCAAGGGCGAAGGCGTAAAGCGCAGGCGCTCTGTCCCCTTGGGAACGGTCGGGTAGTTGATCGGCTGCACGTAGATGTCCCACTCGCGCATCAGGTAGTCTGCAAGCATCCGGGTCTTGTTCGGATCACCGATCAGGACAGGGACGATGTGGCTGCCGTTACGCATGTGGGGAATGCCCGCGGCATCCAGGGCCTTGCGCAACCGGGCCACCTGGCGGCGCTGACCCGCCCGCTCAAGTTCGCTTTGCTTGAGGTGGGCGATAGACACACGCGCCGCAGCGGCCACAGCCGGTGGCAAAGCCGTCGTAAAGATGAAACCGCTCGCGAACGACCGGATGAAATCGCACAAGGCGTGCGACCCGGTGATGTAGCCCCCAACAACCCCGAAAGCCTTGCCAAGCGTGCCTTCGATCAAAGTGATGCGGTCGGCGACGCCATCCCGCTCGGACACCCCGCCACCTCTCGGGCCATACATGCCCACAGCGTGAACCTCGTCCAGGTAGGTCATGGCACCGTATTTTTCTGCCACTTCGACGATCGCCTTGATTGGGGCAACGTCGCCGTCCATCGAGTAGACAGACTCGAACGCGACGATCTTGGGGACATCGGCCGGCAAGGCGGCCAGCTTGGCCTCAAGATCGGCGACATCGTTGTGCTTCCAGATCAGCTTGGTCGCCCGGGAATGTCGGATGCCTTCGATCATTGATGCATGGTTGCCCGCGTCAGACAGAATGACGCAATCCTTCAGTCGCGATCCCAGGGTCGACAGGGCGGCCCAGTTGGACACATAGCCGCTGGTAAACAACAAAGCCGCTTCCTTGCCGTGGAGGTCGGCCAGTTCCCGTTCCAGAAGCAGGTGGTCGTGGTTGGTACCCGAAATGTTGCGGGTGCCGCCTGCCCCGGTTCCAGTACGCTCAACAGCCTCGCACATCGCCGCGATGACCTTGGGATGCTGGCCCATGCCCAGATAGTCGTTGGAACACCAGACGGTAACGTCGCGCACGCCTTCCTCGCCGTGATTTGCGGCCTTGGGAAACTTGCCACAACGGCGTTCCAACTCGGCAAAGTAACGGTAGTTTCCGTCATCTTTCAGGGTATCGAGTTGGGCATTGAAAAGCGCGTCAAAGTCCATGGGTCTGTCTTTCTTCTTCGGGATGGGTCTTGGGCTCGGGCAACATCCAGCGCCAAAGCTTTGCATCTGGCAGCGGGACAACCATCAGCCAGTGCTCAAGGAGAGCGAGGGCAGCAAGCGCTGCCAGCAGGGTGAATTCAGCTTCTTTAAGCACTGAATCGGCGGCAATAAGGCGTTCGATAAAGCAGGCAAGGGCAAAGCTCAGTGCAGTGATAGCCGCCGGAAAGGCGATCGTCACAGAACCGCGCCGGAAGTAACTCTTGAGATGGATCAACTTGGCCGGAATGAACTCCATGTTGATCCGCGGCACGCCAAAGAACAGGTTCAGTTTCGCCGATATCCGGGCGCAGAACAGGATCAGATAGGTCCACAAGGCAACACGGTTCGGCTGTCCCGATGTGGCCACGACAATCGCCAAGAGACCCAGGGCCAGGGCGATTTCGTGATGTGCAACAGTGTTCCACGCCCGTTCAAACCGGGCAGCGCCCGTCAGGCCCGCAGGACAATCGCGGCGCTCAGGGCCAGCGACGATGCCTGTCAGAAAGGCCATCTCGATCCACCCCCATATGGCCAACGCCCCAAGGAAGCCGGCATAGACACCCGCGACCGTCTCGCTTGAAACAGAGGCGATCACGCCCGCAGTCCCAAGCGCGAGCATGGGGACCGCCGCAAAAAGCACCGTCCCATGCGCCCCTCCACCCTGCCTATCGGCCCAGCGAACGGCCAGCAGGATCGCGCCGGTGGCAAACCACCAGACAAAGATCGCGGCAATTACTGGAAGCAGGGTTTCCAACATGGGCAGTCACAGGTCCTTCTTTGGATCAAAAATATCCCGGGGGGAGGCGAAGCCGGGGGGCAGAGCCCCCCAGCCACAGTCGGTTCAATAGGCAGGCTCCAGTCGTGGGTTTTGCGGGACCTCGTTGGAAACAGCCGGGATCGTCAAAAGCGACACGAAGGCCAGTCCGGCCCGAACCGTGCCACCCATCCGGGTCAGCCAGCCACCCAGACCACCGGCCTTGCGGCCCTTGGCAATCGCGATATTTGCCACTTCCATCCGGTTGAGGTTGCGCACCCAACGGGGACTGTCGATGTCGAGGGTGATCGGGAACACCTGACGGGAAATCTCCGATGTTTTGCGGAACACTTCCTGACCGTACCACTTGGGATCGACGCCCAGCGCCTTATGAAACGCCGGACGCTGATGATCGCGGACCCACATGGTCGAAAAGACGGCCGTGAGAAAGAACTTGATCCACAGCTTGTTCACAAAGCTTTGGGTCAGCTTGGGGTCTGTCTTCATCAGAAGGGCAAAGGCCTCGCCATGGCTGAACTCATCGTTGCACCATTCGCGGAACCATTTGAAGATCGGATGGAACCGCATCTCGGGGTTGGCTTCGAGGTGACGGTAAATGGTAATGTAGCGGGCGTAGCCGATCTTCTCGGACAGGTAGGTCGCGTAGTAGATGAACTTGGGACGGAAGTAGGTGTACTTCTTGGCCTGGGTCAGGAAGCCGAGGTTGACGGCAATTCCGGCCTCGCGCAGCGCGTCGTTGATAAAGCCCGCATGGCGGGCTTCGTCACGGGCCATCAGCTGGAACAGGGTCGTAATGTCCTCATTCGATCCACGCCGCTTCATCTCCTTGTAAAGCACGCAGCCCGAAAACTCTGCCGTGCAGGATGAGATCAGGAAATCGATGAACTCGGCCTTCAGCTTGGGCTCCATCCCGTCCCAATCGACAGCGTCCCAATCAGCATTCTTCTTGAAGTGACCCTTGTTGGGGTCGGCCTTCATCTGGCCGATCAGCACATCCCATTCCTTGCGGACGGGGGTGACGTCAATGGCGTCCATCTCGTCGAAATCGGTAGTATAGAAGCGCGGCGTCAGCAGGGTGTTCTGCATGGCGACGGCGGTTGCGTCCTCGTTGGTCAGGGGCGGCAAAGCCTCCTGCAGGGCGATAGCCTCTTCGGCAGTCGCGGCGGTCGAGGAATGAAGAGCTTCGTTATCGCGGCTGTGGGCGTTCATGACATCACCTCGTTGGAAAAGGAAAACTCGCAGAGCTCCATGAATTCAAAGTCTCCGGTTGACCGGGTCCAAAGACGCTCAAGCTTGCTGGCACGGGTGATCGTCGCCAGGCGCTTTTCCTCGACGATCTCGCCATAGGGCGCCATGATCTCGGGCCCTTGGACTTCGACCGTGTCTCCAGGGTGGATGACAGCGCCGTTGTCAAAACGGACATGCGCGGACAGCTCCTCAAATCGGTGACTGATCGTCACCGTGCAGGGGGCTGTTTCTTTCTCTCTCAGGATCAATCCCATTCTTTCGTTCCCTTTTGTCAGATGCGAACGGATGGCTAGTCCGGCGCAGTTCGTTTTCGTTCAGTTCAGCAAGTTGGCGAAGGCTGCCACATTGTCGGCGCCATAGCCGACCAGGTCTATAGTCATGTCGGTTGTATCATCGATGATGGCGATATGACCGTCGACCCGGCGGGCAATCCGCACGGGCGCATCATTCGGCACGCCCTGCGTGAACCGCTCGCGCTTCACAACGAGTCCGACGATCCCGATGAAACCGGCAAGATCGTCTGACGATGCGGCGATGACCGTTCCATCAAGATCTAGAACGGAGTAGGCCCCGTTGCGATCCCCGGACAGGACGATGCTCCGCTCCATCTCTATCGGGGCCTGGTACAAGACCCCGATCTTTTCCTGACCGGTGATCTTTGCGTAAGAGACCAGAGCGAGCGATCCGAGCATCAGCGCGAACATTCCCCAGACCAGGCCGCGCGGCACCATCTGGGTCGGCTTATGCTTCATCGGGATGCCTTGATCAAAGGTTGGCATGGCGAAAACTCCTATTCGGCGGCGACCGCGGTGCTGCCATCAGCATTGCCATGAACACGCTCGACCTTTGGTTCGGCGACACGGGTTTCGGCCGCCTCCGCGAAAATCGCAGCGACTTTGGCGACATCGGGAATACACCGCAGTGCGGGCTGGGTCTTGGCCATCCGCCAGGGGCGGACATGCGGCCAGGTCATCAGGTAGGACAGGCGGGTGTCGCCGATCAGTTCAAAGGCAATAGTGCCCGTGCCGTCGCGCCGCTTGGTCAGATCAGCGGTCCCGATCCATGTGTAAGGCAGGTTCAGGGTCATGGTCAGGGCAGCCCCGATCCGCATCGCAACCCTCTTGTTCGTCAGAGTATATACGGTCGAGCGGGCCTGCACGTAGGCGACGCCGTAGATGATGGCACAGGCCACGGCCCCAATGACGACGAATGGAATTGCATGGCTAAGGGCAACGCCGATTGGATAGTCGGCCGAGGAAACCCCAACCCGCCACACCGCCATCAGGGCGGCATAGCCAGCGATCCAGCGCAAACCCAGCGCTTCACGCGCCAAACGAGCGGGGGCCGGGCTTCCTTGCCAAAGGATGTGTTCGCCTTCCGGCAGACGCTCAGGCAAACCGCGAATTGGCTCAAAGTTGAAATCGTCGTCGCTCATCTTGTTGTTCCCTTTTTCCGTTTGCAGCGTCGAGAGCGTCCCCGGCTGGCTAGACCGGAGACGCCAGTCGATATCAGAGTTGCGGACCAAGCCGTTCCGGCGAGGCGTAAAGCGTACCGCCAGCAAACCAGGCCATGATCTTTTCTTCTTCCAGCAGAGTGACTTCGTCCGCTGCCTTGGTCACAGGAATGCCCGGGAAGTTGTGGGCAAACAGCGAACGAACGGTGACGCGGTCAGATTTGATGCGGCACATGTTCATCGGCATCAGGCGGGTCTGCCCGCTGCCTTCGGGGTTGAGGTCTACCTGCAGGAAACGCACCATGCTTTCGGGAACGTCGACCCAAAGGTCGATGACGCGTCCGACAACCTCACCATCGCCACCGACGACGGCCTTTCCGCGCGGGTCACGACCGGCAGACACCTTGAAATCCGCCAAGCTGGCCATTGGCCGGATCTTGACATGGCCGTGGCCATCAAGCTCGGGCACATCGCGGCGCGGCGCCCATGATGCAGGACCCACACCATCCACCATCGGGTCGCCAGTGGGGACATAGGGCGAACCTGCCGCCTTCGACGTCCGGGAAAGTGCAAGATCGGCGCGATCGCCGCGCTGGCCAGAAGGAACCGTCAGGTCGCCGCGACCGTGGGGCAGGCTGAACGTCTTGTCCGAAGGGACAGGAAACGGCCCCTGGTTCGGAGCCGGGGCGCCGTCATCATCGACAAGCGGATAACCCTCGCGCATGTTTTCGGTTTGCAGGTAGTAGACGAGGCCAGCGAAAAATATCCAGAACATCCAGATTGCTGCGCTCGCCAGGTCAAAATTGCCAAAGAATGTGGTGCCGACCATTGTTGTGATCCTCCGTTGGTCAGGTCGGGAACTCGGCAAGCTGTAGCTTGACCGGGGTCCCCGACGTAATGGCCTGGGTCCGCACAAGCGGTCCAAGGGCGATAAGGGTGATGAAGAGAAGGCCAATCTCGGCCGTATAGACGACCGAGTAACCAGTGGCAGGCGTGGCGAGCGCCTCTCCGAGCATGCCGTTCCCGGCGACATGGTTTACGAGGTCACGAACGGTGCCCCCGATGAAGATCGAAATGCCCGCGCCGGTGGCCTGTGCAGCCCCCCAGACGCCAAGAGCAAGGCCGCGACCCGCCGCGCCGGTGACCGGAACGGTCATTGCGGCGGTCAAGGTACAAACGGCAAAAAGTCCGCTCCCCAGACCGATGAGGCCAGCCCCGGCAAAGAACATGACTGGCGACCCAAGGGGGGCGGAAAAGATAACGGCGGTAAACGCGATGATACCGAACAGAAGGCCGCGCCCGCATAGCCGGTAAGGGTCATATCCCTGCGACAGCCAGCGCGCTGCAAAGCCAAGACCGACAAGCGCGCCACTCGCCCACATCGCGGTCAATAGCGTTGTGGCGGAAACGGAAAGACCAAGGATCTCGCCACCATAAGGCTCCAGCAGAACGTCCTGCATGTTGAAGGCCAGAGTTCCAAGAAACACCACGATGACCAGGCGCACGACGTCATTCTCGCGCGAGAAGTCAGCCCAGGCGGTAAAAAAGATCGGCCGCGGGGCGGACCGCTCTGCCTTGGTCATTGGCGAAACCTTTTCCTGCTTCCACAGGGCAATCACGTTCAGCAATAGGGTCACAACAGCTGCACCCTGCACCACTTGCACAAGGCGCAGCGCCGAGTAGTTGGACAGCAGCGTCCCGATGATCAGGGCCGAAAAGGCGATCCCCAGCAGATACATGACGTAAAGCAGGGACACGACCTTGGTCCGCGTCTCTTCCGACGCCCTGTCAGCGGCCAGAGCAAGACCGGCCGTCTGGGTCATATGCATGCCCAGACCAGTCAGAAGGAATGCAACAGCCGCGGCCAGCTGGCCGAATTCGCTGGCCTCGATGGCGCTGTCGCCCGCAAGAACCAAAAGGGCCATCGGCATGATGGCCAGACCGCCAAACTGCCACATGGTGCCGAACCACAGATAGGGCACCCGCTTCCATCCGATGGCTGATCTGTAATTATCCGACTGGAACCCAAGGATCGCCCGAAACGGTGCGATTAGAACCGGAATTGCGATCATCCCCGCCACGATGCTGGCCGAAACCGACAACTCAACGATCATGACCCGGTTCAACGTGCCAAGCAGCATGACACCTGCCATGCCGACGCTGATCTGGAACAGGGCCAACCGCAAAAGCTGCCTCAGCGGCAAACCTTCGCTGGCGGCGTCCGCAAAGGGCAATGCCTTGGCGGTCAGGTTCTTGATAAAGTCCTTGCCGACGATCACGACAAATCTCCCTCAAGAACGAGTGCATTCGAGATGTAGAACCCCGAAGTCACCCGCTCGATTTGAGTCAGGTTTCCGTCCAGACCGGCCGCGCGAAACGCGCGATCCACATCGCGTGGGTTGTGCGGGATCATGGTGGGTGAGCGGTCTTTACGGGGAAACAGCTTGCCCACCCGGAACATCCCCATCAGCAGGGGGGTGCGCGGGGCCAGGGTAAAGACAAACTTGCCCGACAGACGCGGCGCCATCCGGCTCATGATCTGGGCCAGATCCTTTGCGGTGTAGTAGATCATCGAATCCATCGCCAAGGCATGGTCGAAAGACCCCAGCGCAGGATCGGTCATGTCGCCCGAACGCCAATCGATGGTGCCTGGCAGACCCTCTGGCATCCGCTTCCGGGCGATCTCCACCAGTGCTGGCGAGATATCGACAGCCAGTACATCGGCACCACGGGCAGCAAGCTCAACCGCCATAGCCCCGGTGCCGCAACCAGCATCCAGGATACGCAGTCCGGTCAGATCGGCAGGCAGCTGTGACAACATCACGTTGCGCATCCGGTCACGGCCCGCGCGAACAGTGGCACGGACCCCTGAAACAGGCGCGTCCGAGGTCAGACGCTCCCAGACAGTGGTCGCCGTGCGGTCGAAATAGTGCTCGACCCGGCTGAGTGTGGTGTCATAGGCGGACATGGATCAGTCAAATCCCAGAAGTTCAAAGATCTCGCGATCCGGCAGGGGGGCCGGGGCCAATGGCTCTGTCCCGTTCCAGAGGGTCTCGGCCAGGCGGATGTATTCCTTGCGGACCTGCACCACCTCTTCGTCGTCGGGCATTTCGAACAGGGTCTTCTTCTTGAGGCGCGACCGACGGATCGCGTCGAGGTCCGGCATATGCGCGATACGGTTAAAACCAACAGTTTGGCAGTAGCGGTCCACCTCGTCGGTATCCTTCGACCGGTTGGCAACGCAGCCGGCAAGGCGGACCTTGTAATTGGCCGACTTGGCCTGCACCGCTGCGATGATGCGGTTCATGGCGTAGATGCTGTCAAAGTCGTTTGCCGTCACGATCAGCGCCCGGTCAGCATGCTGCAAAGGGGCGGCAAAGCCTCCGCAGACAACATCACCCAACACGTCAAAGATCACGACGTCAGTCTCTTCCAGCATGTGATGCTGCTTGAGGAGCTTGACCGTCTGGCCCACAACATACCCACCGCAACCGGTTCCGGCAGGCGGGCCACCGGCCTCCACGCATTTCACACCGTTGAAACCGTCAAAGACAAAGTCCTCAGGGCGGAGCTCTTCGGAATGGAAATCCACCTCCTTCAGGATATCGATCACCGTCGGAACGAGTGTGCCCGTCAGGGTGAAAGTGCTGTCATGCTTTGGATCGCAACCGATCTGCAGGACCCGCTTGCCCAGCATCGAAAAGGCGGCAGACAGGTTCGAGGAGGTCGTCGATTTGCCGATGCCTCCCTTGCCATAGACCGAAAACACCTTGGCCCCCTCGATCTTCATCGAATCGTCCTGATGGACCTGAACAGAGCCTTCGCCGTCCATACCCTTGAGGTTCGGAATCTCATCTCTGGGGCTCATGAGAGCCTCCTTTCAATTGCAGGAACTTCACCTGCTTCTTTGGATTTCAAATATCCCGGGGTCTGGGGCAGAGCCCCAGTCCACAGGTGAAAGTTGTCGCAGGCCTTGGTCATTCCGCAGCAATTCCTTCCATCCGGTCCTCAATGGCATCCGCCGCGTTCTGCAGCGCCGCCAATGTCTCTGCATCGGGGGTCCAGTAGGCCCGGTCCGATGCTTCCAGGAGGCGATTGGCCATACGCATGGACGCCTGCGGGTTCAGGGCCGCCAGGCGCTCGCGCATTGTCTCGTCGAGGACAAAGGTCTCGGACAGGCGCTGATACACCCAGGGCTCAACCTCGCCAGTGGTGGCGGACCAGCCCATCGTGTTTGTGATCTGGGCCTCGATCTGACGCACACCTTCATGACCGTGCTTCAGCAGGCCCTCGTAAAACTTCGGGTTCAGACTGCGCGACCGGGTCTCAAGGGCCACCTGCTCTTGCAGGGTGCGCACCTTGTCGGTGCCGCGGGTCTGGTCCCCGATATAGACCGGGGCCGAAACGCCGCCCTTGGCGCGCTTCACCGCCCGGGCAATCCCGCCCAGCGTATCAAAGTAGTGGTCGACCGTGGTCACACCCAACTCGACCGATTCCAGGTTCTGATAGGCCAGGTCCACATCCTTGAGCGTCTGCCTGAGAAGCTCCGGATTCGCCGCCGCCTTGCCGTTGACACCGTAGGCAAAGCTCTTGCGGGCCTGGTAGGCATCGGCCAACTCGTCCTCATCGCCAAAAGCCGAGCTGTCGACCAGGCTGTTGACGTTGGATCCATAGGCACCTTCGGCATTGGAAAAGACGCGCAGGGCCGCCGTTTCCATGTCGCAACCGGATTCGGCGGCATAGGCCAAGGCATGGGCCCGAACAAAGTTCTGGTCGAGCGGCTCATCCGCCACGGCGCATTTCAGGGCAGCCTCTGCCAGCATCCGGGTCTGCAAGGGCAGAAGATCGCGGAAGATGCCTGACAGGGTCATCACAACATCGACCCGGGGACGACCCAACTTGGACAGGGGGATCAGGTCAGCACCGGACAGGCGACCATGGGCATCAAATCGAGGGACGGCCCCCATCAGGGCAAGGGCCTGTGCAATGGGGGCGCCATCTGACTTGATATTGTCGGACCCCCAAAGAACCAACGCCACGCTGCGGGGCAGGCTGGCATGGGTCTCGATCAAAAGCTTGGCCTGACGGGCACCATCGGCCAGGGCAAAGGCCGTTGGCATACGGAACGGGTCAAAGGCGTGGATGTTGCGCCCGGTCGGCAGGATCTGCGGCGACCGGATCAGATCACCACCCGGCACCGGGGCGATGTAGCGGGCGGACAAGGCACGCATCAGGGCGGGCAGTTCGTGATCTTCGGCCAGCAGGGCGGCAGCAGACTTCAGCTTGGCCGGGTCATCCTCCGGCATCAGGGCCAGCATGTCGGCGCGGGCCGCTTCGGACATCGGACGGCCAACGATGTGCAGGCCCTCGGGGATCAGCGCCCCTTCGGTCTCTTGTACCTTGAGCCAAAGCTTTTCGAGGTCGGCGGCATTCAGATCAACCGCCTGGGCCTGATCGCGGATCAATTGCTCCAACTCGATGCGGGCCCTGTCGGCAGGCTCCATCCGCCGCCAGCGGGACAGGCTGTCCTTCAACTCGCTCAGACCCTTGTAAAGTCCGGCCGAGGCCAGCGGCGGCGTCAGGTGGGTCACCGTCACAGCGCCAGAACGACGCTTGGCAAGGCTCGCCTCGGACGGGTTGTTGGCGGCGTAAAGGTAGACATTGGGCATCTCGCCGATCAGGCGATCGGGCCAGTCGCGGGCACCAAGTCCGTTTTGCTTGCCCGGCATGAATTCAAGGGCCCCATGCATGCCAAAGTGCAGGATGACATCGGCCTCAAAGGTGTTGCGAAGCCACAGATAGAACTGGGTAAAGGCGTGGGTTGGGGCAAAACCGCGCTCGAACAGCAGGCGCATCGGGTCGCCTTCGTAGCCAAAGGTCGGTTGGACCCCGACAAAGACATTGCCAAAGTGATGGCCCAGGACAAATACGCCCCGGCCATCAGACTGGATCTTGCCCGGGGCCGGGCCCCAGACCGCCTCGATGGCCTTTAGCGGCGGTGTATTGCGAACGATGGTCTCGGCATCGACGACGGCGGCAACATTGGCCTCCTGACCATACTGGCGGGCATTGCCTTCGAGGATTGCCTTGCGCAACTCATCAACGTTATCGGGAACTTCAACCTGATATCCATCAGACTTCATCCGGGTCAACGTGTTGAAAAGGCTCTCAAACACGCTCAGGTATGCGGCCGTGCCAACGGCACCTGCGTTCGGCGGAAATCCAAACAGGACGATGCCGACCTTCTTGTCGGCATTCCGCTTGCGATACAGGCGGGTCATGCGGACCGTCTTTTCGGTCAGACTGGCGATCCGCTCATGACAGGGGGCCATGGCCTTGCAATCGGACTGACCCGAACAGCCCTGCGAACACCCGTGGCAGCCCTCAGCCCCGTGGCGACCGGCAAAGACCGTTGGGTTCGTGGCGCCATCGATCTCGGGCAGGGCGACAAGCATCGTCGTCTCGATCGGACCAAGGCCCTGGGGGCTCTCGGCCCACTGGCCCAGTGTCTGGAACTCCAGCGGCTGGGCGGCAATATAGGGAACGTCCAGACGCTTAAGCAGCGCCACAGCAGCCTCGCTGTCGTTGTAGGCGGGGCCGCCAATCAGCGAAAAGCCGGTCAGCGAAACCATGGCGTCGATCTTGCCCTCGAAATGTGACTCGATCGCCGGTTGACCGTTCAGACCACCTGCAAAGGCGGGAATGACACGCAGACCAGCCTCTTCGAAGGACCGGATGACAGCGTCATAATGGGCCGTGTCACCTGACAGGATGTAGGAACGAAGCATCAGAAGGCCAACTGTGCCCACCGGGTTCACGGGCCGGGGCAACAGGCTGTCATCTGTCGCGATGTGATGGCCCGGTAGCGAAGGATGATAGACACCCACTTCGGGATATTCGATCGGAGCGGCCGACGCCGTGCCTTTCCATTCGGTCCGGCTGGAATAGCGGGATAGGATGAAACGGATCATCTGCTCGATATTTTCGTCCGAGCCACCCAGCCAATACTGCATCGACAGGAACCAGGCGCGCAGATCCTGTGCCTTGCCGGGGATCAGGCGAAGGATCTTGGGCAGGCGACGCAGGGTCTTCATCTGCTTGGATCCGGACGAGGCAGACGGCTTGGAGGATCCACGTAGCGACTTGAGGATCTTCATCGCGCCCGACTGGGGCTTGGACATGTCCAGATCGCCCATGCGGGTCAGCTTGACCACCGAGGTATCGGCAACCAGTCCCACCATTGCGTCACAGTGATCGCGACGGGCGGTAAGGGCAGGAACAATCGCGTTCAGATGCTCTTCCAGAAAGATAAGGCAGGTCACGACGATGTCGGCCTGTGCCACAGCTTCCTGGGCCTCGGCCAGGGCGACTGGGTTCTCGCCCCACTCGCCGGCGGCAAAGATGGATACCTCGAGACCGGGGAAATCGGCGGTCAGACGCGGCGCCATCCGCATTGCTGGCCCGGCAGCATGGCTGTCCAGCGTGATGATCACGAAACGATAGGGTTCAGGACCCGTCATATGAACGAAATCATCGCGCATAGTGGGCCTTGGCCTCATAAAGGGTCTCAATTGAAATTTTCTGCAAGCCCTTCTCGGCGGCATAGCTTTCCGTATTGCGACGGGCCTTGCCACGGACAAAGAACGGTATTTTCTTCAACTCGCGCTCGGCATCCGCCAACCAGACCAGAACGTCGGACCCCGAGGCTGGCTCCTCCTTCGCTTCGTCCGAAATACTCAAATCGAGCGGCGCATTATCCTGCGCTGGCTGCCGGGCAGCGACCTCTTGATCAGGTTCGGCGATCCGGCGGGTCGCATGGCCACCGTGGTGGCTGGCTCCGGCCTCGTCGTGGAATTCAAAATCTTCGCGGAACATGGTCAGAAGGTGTTCTTCCAGGCCCATGACCAAAGGATGGACGAGCGTATCAAAAAGGACATTCGCCCCTTCAAAGCCCATTACGGGCGAGTAGCGGGCCGGAAAGTCCTGAACATGGACGGGGGCCGAAATGACAGCGCAGGGGATGCCCAGACGCTTGCCGATGTGGCGCTCCATCTGGGTGCCCAGGATCATCTCAGGGGACAACTCTTCGAGCGTCCGCTCGACCTCGAGGTAGTCATCCGTGATCAGGGCCTCGACCCCGTATGCCTTGGCCATCGCCCGCAGAGGGCGCGCCATTTCACGGTTATAGCAGCCCATACCGATCACTTCGAAGCCCATCTCGTCGCGGGCGACCCGGGCCATGGCCATGACGTGGCTGCCATCCCCGAAAAGGAACACGCGCTTGCCGGTCAGATAGGTCGAATCGACCGAGGCGGACCACCAGGGCAGTCGCAGACGGGATTCGTCATAGGCCAGCGGCTTGCCCGTGATGCGGGCAAGTTCGGCGATGAAATCGCGGGTCGCGCCGGCACCGATAGGGACAACCTTGGTAAAGGGTTGATCATGGTTCTTCTCAAGCCAGCGGGCAGCCGCCTCGCCGGTTTCGGGGTAGAGAAGCACGTTGAAATGGGCCGCGGGCAGGCGGGCAATGTCAGCGGGCGTCGCGTTCAGGGGCGCCACGACATTCACGCCGATACCAAGGTCGGACAGCAGGCCAGTTATCTCTTCGACATCATCGCGGTTGCGAAAGCCAAGAGCGGTTGGCCCCAGTATGTTGCAGGTGATGCGGTTGGTCCGGCTTTGCGGTTTGCTCAGATGCTTGACGATCTGGAAGAAGGTTTCGTCCGCCCCAAAGTTTTCCTTGCGTTGGTAGGACGGCAGTTCAAGGGGGATGACCGGGATCCCCAGGTCCATCGTCTCGGCCATGCCGCCGGGATCGTCTTGGATCAGCTCTGCCGTGCAGGATGCGCCGACGATGATCGCCTGCGGCTTGAACCGGTCGACCGCTTCCTGGCAGGCGGTCTTGAACAGGTTGGCCGTATCGGCCCCGAGGTCGCGGGCCTGGAAGGTCGTGTAGGTGACCGGCGGGCGGTGGTTGCGCCGCTCGATCATCGTGAACAGGAGATCGGCGTAGGTGTCGCCCTGCGGCGCGTGAAGCACGTAGTGCAGGCCCTTCATCGCCGTGGCGACCCGCATCGCCCCAACATGGGGCGGTCCTTCATATGTCCAGACCGTAAGTTTCATGTGGTCTGACCTGTCATGAGCATTTGGAACGAAGCGAAGCGGAGGCAGGTCATTCCGCGGCCTCCACCTTGAGGATGGATTTGCGCCGAAGCGGCCGCGAAAAGAGCCCGGCAAGATCACCGGCCTGTTCGTAGAAATGGACGGGCGTAAAGACCAGTTCGATGGCCCATTTGGTGGCCAGCCCTTCGGCCTCAAGTGGATTGGCAAGCCCAAGGCCGCAAACCGTCAGGTCAGCACGGGCGGCCCGCGCCCGGTCGAGCTGTTTTTCGACGTCCTGTCCTTCGCTGATCACCGGGCCCTGGGGCAGAAGATCAAGGTCAGGGCCGACGATGGCGTCATGGATATAGGGGCTCCCGACTTCGATCGCGGTCATGCCGCATTCCCGCGTCAGGAAGCGGGCCAGCGGAATCTCGAGCTGGCTGTCGGGGAAGAAGAAGACCGATTTGCCATTCAGATGTTCTGATGCCTGGGCGACGGCCTTGCGGGCGCGGGCGCGCGGCGCCTCTGTCACGGCCTCGAACGTCTGGGCGGGCACATCGAATTCGGCGGCGATGGCGGCGAGCCATGCGGTGGTTCCTTCTTCGCCAAAGGGGAAGGGGGCCGGAATATGCCGTGCGCCCCGCCGTTCAAGGGCAGCGTGGGTATCCCCGAGGAAAGGCTGGGCCAGCGCGAAGACCGTGTTCGGCCCTACACCGGTTTCCCCGTCGATCCGCTGGGCGGGCAGGCAACGCACGTTGTCGATCCCCATGGCCGACAGGAGGCCGATCATCTGATCTTCGACCACATCTGGCAGCGCGCCGACGACAACCAGCTCTCTTGCGTCAGACTCGGGCAGCACGGGAACCATGCAGGCCAGTGCAGCGTCTTCGCCCTGGGTGAAGGTCGTCTCGATGCCAGAGCCGGAATAATTCAGCACCCGCACATGTGGCGCATGTTTGGCGCTGAGCCGTTCAGCCGCACGGGACAGGTCGATCTTGATCACTTCGGAGGGGCAGGACCCGACCAGGAACAGCTGCCGGATGTCGGGACGCCGTGCGAGAAGCTGTTCGACCACCCGGTCGACCTCTTTCTGAGAATCGGCCAGCCCGGCCAGATCGGTCTCTTCGAGAATCGCGGTGCCGAATCGCGGCTCTGCAAAGATCATCACGCCGGCAGCAGATTGCAGAAGGTGCGCACAGGTCCGCGACCCCACAACGAGAAAGAAGGCGTCCTGCATCTTGCGGTGCAGCCAGATGATGCCTGTCAGCCCACAGAAGACCTCGCGCTGACCCCGCTCTTTGAGTACCGGGGCAGTGCGGCAACCGCCACCGACTGGCAAAGTGGGGGTGTTCATTTCGCACGTCCTTCATCAAGACGCGCCTGCCTAAGCTTCCAGATGAACTGAACGGCATTGATCAGGTAGGCGAGATAGGCCGCCAGCGCGAGAATCATCAGGCTGGTGGGGGACAGGCTATGCGTAAATAACGCATACAAATAAGCTGTATGAAGGGCAATTACGGCAAAACTAAACACATCTTCCCAGAAGAAGGCCGGGGCAAAAAGGTACTGCCCGAAAACCACTTTTTCCCAGATCGCTCCGGTAATCATGATCAGGTACAGAAGGCTGGTCTTGGCCAAAATCGACTGGGTTGCCACCTCATAGCCGTTGCCAGTGACCAGGTAGCGCAGCACGAAAACCAGCGACACAAGAAAGACCAGGAACTGGATCGGCGCCAGGAGGCCCTGCACCAGGGTCCAGGGAGAAGCGTCACGACGACGACGTTGCTCTGCCGTATAGAGACGCCCCGCTGCCTGCGAATCCACCTGAGAAATGGGAGCGTCGGCCATTGTGTTAGTTTCCCCTGACATACCTTGGCTTAAAGACTACGGTCACATTCAACAGAGTGTCAACTTTAAGTTACACCTTGTCGAGTGGAAATCTTATGCTATCTCAACCACGTTGATATATAAATTATTGTTTATAATAAGTATGTTACGGCGAGTTTGATCCCCACATCAGGCGGATATGTCAATTTTCTTTGACAATATGCTGGTCGTCTAAGACAATGATGTCTCAGACGGGTGTCGCGTGTGCGTTACACCAAAGTGATTTGCAGCCCGCCAAGGGGATCAGCTGGATGTCAGACCATCCCAAGACCATCAACAGAGGCTTCGACGCGGATGCGGGTGACTTGGTCTATTCAAGGGCGGGGCAGCATTTGTCGTGCGTTTCCGATGATGTGGCCAAGGGCCTACCGGTGATTGACGATGATCTTCTGGCCACCCTTTGTGATGCCTGCCTGGCACCATCCAGACGCGGGATCGCCGAGGTTTCCAGAGAGATCCGGAACGCCGGACACAGCGCACAAGAGATTGCCGAAGTTTACGTTCCTGCTGCTGCACGGATCATGGGTGTCCGCTGGTGCGAAGACAGCATGAGCTTTGCCGAAGTAACCATAGGCTGCTCAAGGCTTCATACCCTGTTGCGGGATGTCCAATCTGAATGGACACCCGAGGACAAGATCGGGAATGATGCGCCCTCGATGCTTATCCTGGTGGGAAAGGATGCGTTCCATACGCTCGGCGCAACCGTCTTGACCGGCATGATGCGGCGCCTTGGCGTTTCTGCCAGGCTTTCCATCGGCGCAGAGTCGAAAGAAATCGCCCAAATGGTGCGGGCAACGAAGTTTGACTGCGTATTAATTTCGGCATCCATCGGCGAAAGCCTTGAAACGACGCGCAAAATTGTGGAGTCTGCTAAAAGCGCGTCGATTGAGCCGCTCCTGGTCATCGTTGGTGGGACCATTCTGGAGGGCGCCGAAGGTCGTGCACAAGAAATTCTCGCGGCGACTGCTGCGGATCACGTAACGAACGACCCTAGTGAGGCAATCCGGCTTTGCGGACTCGAAAATTTGCGGGCGCCAACAAAACAAGTGAGTTCCGTCACACCAATGCGGCGGAGCTAATTGATGTTTGGGCGACCGCAGGAAACGGCAGCCGAGTGACATCGCGTGGTACAAAATATTGGGACAGCGGTTATATTCCTTTGATAGCCCCTGAGATTCTGGGGGATATCATCTCTGAGGTTGCGGACCTTTCCATCGTGATTTCAGACACGGGAACGATCCTGTCGGTCCTTGCGAATCCGAACAATGCCAGCTTCCAGGGCCTTGAGGCTTGGGAAGGTCGTGACATCCGCAAAACGCTTGTTCCGGACAACGCCAGCAAGTTCGACATGCGGCTGGCCGAATACCTTCATTCGGGCAAGTCAGTGCGGGCGATGGAGCTCAACCATAGTGGCGACAATGGCGGTTGGGAGTTTCCAATTCGTTACTCCCTGCACAGGATTGGCCCTGATGGCGCCATCCTCATGCTTGGCCGCGACCTTCGGCCGATTGCCGAGATGCAGGAACAGCTGGTCAAGGCCCAGATGGCACTTGAGCAGGACTATGAGGCGCAACGCGAGTCTGATACGAAATTCCGCGTCACTATGGAGTCATCCCGCGAGGCGTTCGTCTTTGTCGCGCCCCGGACCGGTAAGATCACCGAGATCAACGGGATTGCCGCATCCATTGCGGGTGCTACACGCGAAGCCCTTATGGGCAACAACTTTGCCAATACCTTTGACTTGATCAAACGCGGCGATGTGATCGAGTCGCTGAACACCCAGGCCCTTGCCGAACGGCCGGTTCCGGTCAGCGTTGTTGCACGCAAGTCCGGTGACCGTTTCAAGATTTTCCCGACGCTTTTCCGCGCATCGGGCGAGAGGCTGCTGCTGTGCCGGATTGAGCCAGAGCAAGAGGCTGATGCCATCGCAAACAGCCTGTCACAGAACCTGACGGCCCTGTACCAGCAGGGTCCCGATGCGATGGTTTTTACCGATGATCGCGGCACGGTCCTGTCCGCCAACGAAAGCTTTCTGGACCTCATCGACGCGGCCCATGATATCAGCGTCAAGGGTCGGAACATGGCCGACTACCTGTCCCGTGGCTCGGTCGACCTGAAGGTGCTGACCGAGAATGCCGCGCGAAGCGGCCGGATGCGGATGTATCCGACCAAGATGGTCGGAGAGTATCGCAACCCCCGCGCTGTCGAGATTTCTGCGACGACAATCCAGGCTGGCAGCTCAACCGTCTTTGCCTTTGTCATCCGCGACGCCAGCAGGATCGAACAGTCGCGAAGCACCAATGGTCCGGTGACAAACGACAACGTCGGCTCTGTCATGGAACTGGTAGGCAGTGCGACCCTTAAGGACATCGTGGCCGAAACGACCAATGTCGTCGAACGGATGTGCATTGAAACGGCTGTTGAACTGACGATGAACAACCGCGTCGCAGCGGCCGAGATGCTTGGGCTGTCCCGACAATCGCTTTACGTCAAGCTACGCAAATACGACCTGCTTTCCAAAGCTGGACCAGCGACCGACGAGGACTGACACAGCAGCTTGATGCCCCCGGACGGTCCACGCTTGTGCTGTTTGTCGCGGATTCTGGGCCAGAGGCCTCTGCAGGCCGAAATTGATAGCTGTCTAGTTTAGTTTACACTTGCCGACTCCGATTGTGTCACTCTAAGCTGACAGCATGACAGTTGCGCAGACCTCATCCTTTCCTCAACGACGCTGGCCCGAACCTCGGGCCACCTTGCGTCTGATCAAGCCGGTCACCTGGTTCCCACCGATGTGGGCCTATCTTTGTGGCGCTGTGTCATCGGGCGTCGCGCCGTCGGGCCATTGGGGAACGGTGATCCTAGGCGTTGTCCTTGCCGGACCCATCGTCTGCGGGATGAGCCAGGCTGCGAACGACTGGTGTGACAGGCATGTCGACGCCATCAATGAACCGGATCGGCCGATTCCATCGGGGCGGATTCCGGGCCGTTGGGGCCTATGGATTGCCCTCGCAATGACGGTTCTGTCCCTTCTTGTAGGCTGGCAGCTTGGCCCCTTCGGATTTGGCGCGACTGTGGTCGCCGTGATCTCTGCCTGGATTTATTCAGCCGAGCCGATACGCCTGAAACGGTCGGGCTGGTGGGGGCCCGGTGTCTGCGGCCTATCCTATGAGACCCTGCCCTGGCTGACCGGCGCCGCTGTTCTTGCCGGTGGCGCGCCTAGCGGCGAAGTGGTCATCATCGCCCTCCTTTACGGGATCGGGGCGCATGGCATCATGACCCTGAACGATTTCAAAGCGCTGGAAGGCGACCGGCAGATGGGGCTGAACTCCCTGCCCGTCACCTTGGGACCCGAGCGGGCGGCACAACTGGCCTGCTGGGTTATGGCGGTTCCTCAGGTCGTGGTCATCGGACTACTGGCGATGTGGGACAAGCCCTGGCACGCCTTGGCCGTGACCGGCCTTTTGCTGGCTCAAGGTGCCGCGATGCGGGTCCTGCTGCGCGATCCCAAAGGCAAGGCGCCTTGGTACAACGGAACCGGAATCCTGTTCTATATCAGTGGCATGATGGTATCCGCCTATGCCCTTCGTAGCCTTGGAGGTATAGGACTGTGACGCTTTCGTGGTTCCAGATCGTTCGGCTTGGCCTTGTCCAGATGGCCCTCGGTGCCATCGTTGTGCTGACAACATCGACACTGAACCGGCTCATGGTGGTGGAACTGGCCCTGCCCGCCGTTTTGCCCGGCGCGCTTGTGGCCCTGCACTACGGCATTCAGCTAAGCCGACCGCATTGGGGCTTTGCCTCGGACGCGGGTGGTCAGCGGACGCGGTGGATCATCGGCGGTATGATCATGCTGGCCGTTGGCGGCTTTTTGGCAGCCTACGGGGTTGAGGTTCTGCAGACCTCATTTGCCCTCGGGCTGGCGATTTCCATCCCGGCCTACGCCCTGATCGGGCTTGGCGTTGGGGCCTCTGGCACTTCGCTTCTAGCCCTGCTGGCGGCTGCGACGGCTGAACGGCGTCGGCCTGCAGCGGCAACGATCACATGGCTGATGATGATCTTTGGCATCGCGATGACCGCCGGTGTCGCCGGGTCCTTCCTTGATCCCTATTCTCCGGCCCGTCTGTTGCAAGTCGTAGCGGTCGTTGTCACCGGCGCCGTCGTCCTGACCGTTGTGGCCGTTTGGGGCATCGAACGGCGCGTTCGGGTTGTGCGTCAACCCGACCCGATGCCCTTCCGGCAAGGCATGGCCGAGGTCTGGGCCGAGCGTAAGGCGCGGAACTTTACCCTGTTCGTCTTTCTGTCGATGACGGCCTATTTCATGCAGGAATTGATCCTGGAGCCTTACGCCGGCCTCGTCTTTGCCTTTACGCCCGGCCAGTCCACCCAATTGTCAGGTGCCCAGAATGGCGGTGTCTTTCTGGGCATGCTGATCGTGGGGATTGCCGCCACAGGCTTTCGCATCGGGGCGCTGCGGTCCTGGGTCGTGGCAGGATGCCTTGGTTCGGCCGCCTCTCTTACACTGATCACCATGCTTGGAACGATTGGGCCCGGCGCACCCTTTGTTGCGGCTGTCGTCGCCTTGGGCGTCTTCAATGGCATGTTCGCCGTCGCAGCCATCGGCTCCATGATGGCGCTGGCGGGCGTAGGGCGGGAACAGCGCGAAGGTACCCGCATGGGGCTTTGGGGGGCAGCGCAGGCGGTTGCCGCAGGGTTTGGCGGCCTGACCGGAGCGGCGATGGTCGATCTTTTGCGGGTCAACCTCAATGACGTGCAGGCCTTTGGCTCTGTCTTTGTATTCGAAGCGGCGTTGTTCGTCGCAGCGGCCCTGATGGCCGTCAAGATTATGGACCGGCGCGCCACGCCGGCTGCTCTGGTTCCGGGAGAATGACTATGGACTATGAAGTGATTGTTGTGGGCGGCGGACCGTCCGGTGCGACAGCGGCAGAAGATCTGGCCCGGTCAGGCGTCAGCGTTGCTATGATTGACCGCGCAGGTCGGATCAAACCCTGCGGAGGGGCAATCCCGCCTCGGGCCATCCAGGACTTTCTGATCCCGGACGAGCAGATCGTTGCCAAGATCCAGACCGCCCGCATGATTTCGCCCACAGGCCGCCAAGTGGATATTCCCATCGAGAACGGCTTTGTCGGAATGGTGGATCGCGAGCATTTCGACGAATTCCTGCGCAATCGCGCCCATGAGGCCGGGGCGACACGGCTAACGGGAACCTACCTGCGGATCGACCGCGAGCGTGGCAAGCGTAGCGTTGTCTATCGCGACAAGGCCACAGGCGAAGAAGTCTCGCTAAGCTGTCGTGTCGTGATCGGGGCCGATGGCGCCCGGTCGAACGTGGCACGGGATGAGATCCCGGGCGGCGATCGTATTCCCTATGTCATCGCCTACCACGAGATCATCGAAGCCCCGGAAAACGGCGCGCTCTACGATTCCAAGCGGTGCGATGTCATCTATGACGGCGCCATATCGCCCGACTTCTACGGCTGGGTCTTTCCGCATGGAACCTCCGCCAGCGTCGGCATGGGATCAATGGTCAAGGGCGTCGACCTGAAAGAGGCAACTGCCGCGTTGCGCATGGCCTCGGGCCTGACCGAGTGCAAGACGATCCGCAGGGAGGGCGCGCCCATCCCGCTCAAGCCGCTGGACCGCTGGGACAATTCCCGCGATGTCATCCTTGCCGGGGACGCAGCGGGCGTGGTTGCCCCGTCTTCGGGTGAGGGGATCTACTATGCCATGATGGGCGGAAGGGTCGCAGCGACAGCCGCCGCCGCTTTCCTTAAGACGGGCATGATCAAGGACCTGCAACTGGCCCGCCGCCTGTTCATGCGTGAGCACAAGCAGGTGTTCCGCGTTCTGGGCGCCATGCAGGACGCCTATTACAAGAGTGACGAACGGCGCGAGCGGTTTGTCTCCCTGTGTCACGATGTCGACGTTCAGAAGCTGACTTTTGAGGCCTATATGAACAAGAAGTTGGTCAAGGCGCGGCCCCTCGCCCATCTCAAGATCGGGGTAAAGAACCTGGCCCACCTGAGCGGCCTTGTCTCACCCTTACGGACGTAGAAGCATGAGTATGATGATCCCCGCCTGGGTGGACGGCACCCTGACCCCGGTCGAAAAGCTGGAGGTCCACCAACGTGGACTTCGACACAAGGCCGTCAGCGTCTTTGTGATGTCGAAGGGCAAGGTGCTGATCCAGCAGCGGGCTTTGGTCAAGTACCACACGCCCGGTCTTTGGGCGAACACCTGCTGTACCCACCCCGACTGGGACGAAGAGCCGGCCGATTGCGCCGTTCGCCGTCTGAGGGAGGAGCTGGGGATCACCGGCATCTACCCTGTCTTTCGCGACCAGGTCGAATACCGGGCCGACGTCGGCAAAGGCTTGATCGAGCATGAGCTGGTCGACATCTTTGTCGCCAACGCCCCGGAAGGCATCCGTGTCGCCCCCGATCCGGGTGAGGTCATGGCGGTAAAATGGGTCGACCTTTACGACCTCGCTGCCCAGGTGGCCCGCAGGCCCTATGAATTCACCCCTTGGCTGCGCATCTACATGGCAGATCACAAGGATGCGATCTTCGGGATGATGGCGCGGGCCTGACGAGCCGGCCCCCAAGCCAACATGAAAAAGGGCTGGTACGGGTGCCAGCCCTTTTCCTTTGGTCTGTTGTTCTCCGCTAAACGGTGACGCCCATCCTGTCCGCCCGGATGCCCGCCGCCTGCATGGCGGTCGCGGCGATATCCACGGCTGTCATGCCCGCATCGGCATACATCGCATCAGGCGCCGCATGATCGATAAAGCGGTCGGGAAGGGTCATGGTCCGCACCTGGCAACGGCCGTCAAGCAGACCGTCATTGACCAGATCGTGCAGTACCATGGCCCCAAAGCCACCACGCGAGCCTTGCTCGATCGTCACCAGAGCCTTGTGATGGCGCAGAAGCTGCCGGATCAGGGCCCGGTCAAGCGGTTTGGCAAACCGGGCGTCTGCGATGGTGACGCTGATGCCTTGGGCCTGCATCACGGCGGCAGCCTTGCGGCATTCCCCCAGATGCGCCCCGAAGGACAACAGGGCGACGTCGGATCCTTCCTGGACGATGCGGCCCTTGCCGATCTCGAGGATCTCGCCGCGCTCTGGCAACTCCAGCCCTTCGCCTTCACCACGCGGGTAGCGCAGGGCAATGGGGCCTTCGTCGTAGGCAGCGGCAGTGCGAACCATGTGCATCAGCTCAAGCTCATCCCCGGCGGCCATGACGACCATATTGGGCAGTGCTGCCATAAAGCCAATGTCAAAGGCCCCCGCATGGGTCGGCCCATCGGCCCCGACAAGGCCCGCCCGATCGATGGCAAAGCGGACGGGAAGGTTTTGCAGAGCCACATCATGAACAATCTGGTCATAGCCGCGCTGGAGGAACGTCGAATAGATCGCGCAGAAGGGCTTTAGTCCGCTGGCCGCCATCCCGGCGGCAAAGGTCACGCCATGCTGTTCCGCAATGCCCACGTCAAAAACGCGCGAGGCAAAGCGTTTGCCCATGATGTCCACACCGGTACCCGACGGCATCGCCGCCGTGATCGCGACGATAGAGGGGTCATGCGCCGCCTCTGTCGTCAGGGCAGTTCCGAACACCTTGGTATAGCTCGGTGCATTGGGCAGCGACTTGGCCAATTCGCCTGTGCCAACGTTGAACTTGCCTACACCGTGGTACTTGTCAGCCGAGGTTTCGGCAGGGGCATAGCCTTTGCCTTTGGTCGTGCAGACGTGGATCAGGACTGGTCCGGAAGTCCGGGTCCGCGCCGACCGCAGGACGGGAAGAAGCTGGCTCATGTCATGCCCGTCGATGGGGCCGACGTAGGAAAAGCCCAACTGCTCAAACAATGTCCCCTGACTGCCGGGAAGGCCCATGACCAGCTGACGGGCCCGCCGGGCGTGGTCGCGCAGGGGGCCGGGCAAGGCAGCCTCGAACCCTTCGGCCATCCTGTGCATGTCGCCAAGGGGCGAGGCATAGAGGCCCGACAGGTATTTGGACATCGCGCCAACTGGTGGGGCAATCGACATTTCGTTGTCGTTGAGGATGACGAACAGGCGGCGGCCTTCGTGACCGGCATTGTTCATCGCTTCATAGGCCATGCCGGCGCTGATCGATCCGTCGCCGATGACGGCAATGGCATCGCCGGTATCCATCCCCATGTCCCGCCCGACAGCAAAGCCCAGAGCCGCAGAGATAGAGGTTGACGAATGCGCCGCCCCGAACGGGTCATAGACGCTTTCCGACCGCTTGGTGAAGCCGGACAGGCCACCTTCCTGGCGCAGGGTCCGGATGCGGTCGCGGCGACCGGTCAGGACCTTGTGCGGATAGCACTGGTGCCCAACATCCCAGACAAGCTTGTCGCGCGGGGTATCAAAGACGGCGTGGATGGCCACAGCCAGTTCGACGACCCCAAGAGAGGAACCCAGGTGTCCGCCAGTGGTGCTCACGGCGGAAATGACTTCGGAACGAACCTCATGGGCGAGGGTCGTGAGGGCCGCGTCCGACAGTCGTTTCATGTCCGCTGGTCCTGAGATGGTATCGAGGATTGGGGTCACGGGACGGTCGCTGAAGTCATTCGGCATGATCTGGGTCCTTGAAACAAAAAGGCGTCACGATGGGAAAACCCTTCGTGACGCCAGTCTCCTGTAGCCAACAGGAAGGGAACTGAGGCCGCCGCGCGAGGCATTGGCCCCAAGTATCGGACCTTTCCGGGAGGGAGGGGTCCGATCTGGCGTGGGGGCAGCTGCGTCACAACAACCGCCCCCAATCTGCTAGACCTGCGTTGTCTCCTGATCCGTGGGAACGGACAGGAAGGACATCGGGGTCGGGTCTTGAGTATCCCGGCTCCGCTCGGGAAGGCTCTGGCCGACCGCTGAGATGATCGCAATGACCAGCCAAAGCCCGAGGACCAGTAGGGCTGCGTAGCCCGCCCCTTTGAGCATCAGGTAGGTGATGTCGGCGGTGAGGCGGCCTTTGCGGGACATGCCCAGCATCGAATTGTCGTCACTCATAGCTTTGTCTCCTCTTAGTTAAGCGGGGCATAGCCATGGATCTGAGCCCAGGCATACCAGTTGTCGACAACGGTTCCGCTTAGAAGGATCCCGATACCACCGGTCAGCGGTGTCAGAACTGCGAACCACCAGGCCCAGCGGTGGATACCTTCCATGGTGGCGTTGAAGCCCATGGTCCAGCGCCAGAACAAGGCTGCCCGTTCAGAGGCCGTGCCGCGATCCACGATCTGCTCAATCTCGCGCTCACCGCCGAAACGGCTGACTGCGAGGATGGTCGCCCCGTGCATCGCGAACAGGAGGGCCGACCCATAGAGGAAGGCAATCGAGAGAGCGTGGAAGGGGTTGTAGAACAGGTTGCCATGGGTGATCGAGAACAGGTTGGTCCAGTCCAGGTGCGGGAAGATGCCGTAAGGCACTGCCTCGGACCAGCTACCCATAAGGATGGGGCGGAAAAGGCCAAGAACGAGGATCAGCCACAGCAGGGCAGCAAACGCCCAGGCCACGTGATGACCCATGTTCAGGGCGGTTGCCCGGTTGTAAGTCCGGACCCACCAGGTGCAGCACCCCACCAGGAAGAAGAACGATGCAATAAGCCACCATCCCCCATCGTTAAGCGGGGCAAACCCAAGGCCGTACTCTGGTCCCGGAGGCTCAAGCGCCAGCCAGAACAGGTCCCGGAAGAACACGCCCGGAGAGTAGTCCACTTGCGCCCAGAAGTTCATCCCGATGATGAAGAACCAAGCCGCGAAAGAGACGACCGACACGAGGCCATACGCACCCAGGTGGATTGGCCCCAATTGGGCGTTTCCGAAGATACCGGCCAGTTTCGAGAAGCTGGTTCCCGTTGTCCGGTTGCGGTTGGTTTCCGCGTCTCCGGCCATTCCCAGTTCGGCCGGACCTTGGACCTGAACCTGGGTAAAGATATTCTGATATTCAGCCATTTTTCATATCCTCCTTACAGGTTCACCCACCAGGGCAGTTCGTAGTACCAATCCCACCAGACGATCCACTCGTCGAACCAGATCGTGCCTGAGATGACGATACAGATCGCCGACCACAGACCCGCATTCAGGGCGAGGAACAGGCCAAGACGGTGGATGCCCAACGGCCCGATCGAATAGCCGATCAGATCGCGGAAGTAGGTGTCCTCATGATCGGGCGACCGGACTTCTTCGCCCTTGGTCGGGTTGACTGCGGACAACACCAGCGACCCGTGCAGGGCAAGCGCCACCGCAGTGACCCAGAAGAAGCTGATCGCAACCATGTGGGCCGGGTTATAGTGGAAGTTGCCATAGGCGTAGCCGACGTTATTCACCCAATCGAGGTGAGAGAAGATCCCGTAGGGAAATGCATGTCCCCAGGCCCCCAGAAGGACCGGGCGGATGACAACCAGGGTCACATAGGCAAAGATCGCGACGCCGAAAGCAAAGGGCACATGATAGCCAATGCCAAGTTTGCGGCAAATCTCGACCTCTCGCATGGCCCAACTCACAAAGGCACCGATGGCGCAGATCGTGATGATCTGCCACAGGCCACCTTCCATGAGGGGTGCTGCGCCCAGGCCGACCTCAAGAGAGGGCGGGTTGATCGAGATCAGCCAAGGGTTCCAGGTTGGTCCCTGACTGGCGCCGTAGAAGATCATGATCGTTCCGAGGGCGGCGAAAAAGAACGTCGTGACCCCGAAGAAGCCTACATAGAAGGGCCCCACCCAGAAGTCGAACAGATCCCCGCCGACCAGCGTTCCGCCACGGACGCGGTATTTTCTTTCGAAGCTGAGCTGAGCCATCTTCCGTCTCCGTTATAGGATGACGCCTCTGCCCGATACGGGGCCGCCGCCATCACCAAATGTCTTTGTGAAGGTTTGCCGCGGGCGAAACAGGGCCCCGCCCGCAGCGACTGTCTTTGCTGGCTAGAGCCGGATCACATGCCGCCGAAGGCGAGTGTGAACCAGTTGGTCGACTCGTTGCTAAGCAGGACGAGGTGAATCATCGCTGCGAGCAAAAAGAGGAACACGCCCTGCGCCACGAAAACGCGGCGGGGGTCGAAGATGAGCCAGATCTTGTAGAACTGTGCCATTTGAATGTTCCTTCCTTACCAGCTGAACCAGGGCAGTTTGATGTACGTCAGGATATGAGCGACGACTGCAACGATCGTGAAGATCGTAAGCCCGCTCATATACACCGAGTGCAGCTCCTGAGCCTGCTCATCTGTGAGACCTGTGAACGAAAGGTCAGATTTATCAGCCATGTTTTTCCTCCGAAAAATTGCACTGACGCCGCACGTCCCCCGCGGCCGGGTCACGACAGGGGCTCATCCCCTGCCCTAGTTCCGCCTGTCCCTTTCGGGTGGCGAACTGTTGTGCCTCCGGCCCCGTTGGGGATCGGAAGCAAATTCCTCTTACGCCGTAAAGATATGCGGCGTGATGATCCGTGCCTGTGTCCAAGCCCGCGCGATGGGGCCCTTTTCAGGCATGGTGAACTGGCGTGCCGCGCTAAGACCCCAAGTCAGGATCGCCAGCGGCAAAGCGGCCAGAAAAATGATGGCAAAGTACGCGTAGTATTCGCGCTTGGGGGGCGCTCGCCGCGTCCGCTCAAGCGGGGTATTTGACGTAAAGTCGGTCATCTGCGTGATCCTCCCACCACTGTGTCCAGGGCCTCGACCGTTTCCAGAACCACACGTTCCGCACCTGCATCCAAAGCGGCCCGCTCCGCTGCGTCGCGCAGGGATTTGGCCGCTGAAATGCGGGTCAGGATGGGGTGGCTAGCCACGATATCGTCGAGTTTCTTCTGTGCGTCCGCGTCCCATGGAAAATCGCGACGCAGCGGCGTCAGGGTGGCATCGGCCTTGTCCATATCCGTACCAAGCGGCAGAATATGGAACAGGGCGTCAAACAACCCGTTGCACACTTCTTGAATCATGTAAGTGGCGCCAGCGTACCCCATGAAGGGTGTTCCCGTGGCGCGCCGGATGGCAGCACCGGGAAAGCTCGCTGGAATGAACGAAGGGCTTGGGCCGTGGCCACCCTTCATCTCTGCCATATACATCTTCTCGTTGATCGACCCGAAAACGATCAGCGGACGCTTTGTGTGCATCATCGACCGGACGTCTTCGTTGTCGGTTTTCTTGCCCCGCAGGCGGGACACGGCAAAGGCACAGGGAAAGCCCAGATCACCTTCAAGGTATTTCCGAATGCCGCGGGTATATGTCTCATTCGCCACGACTGCGAAATCGCAGGTGGCGTAGAAGTCCTGCGTGACCGAGCGCCAAAGATCCCAGACCGGCTTGATCGTCGAATGCTTTTCACGCTCGATGAACGGCTCTGGATCAAGGCCAAGCATTTCGCCCAGCTTGCGCAGGAACAGGGTCGTGCTTTCGATGCCGAAGGGGGCCTGCAAGTAGGGCTTGCCCAGCACTTCGCACAGGCCACGGCCAAACTCGCGGTACATGCAGATGTTCACATCGGCATTCACCAGGTTCCGCATCTCGGCGACATGGGCGCCAAGAGGCATGACCATGTTCACCTCCGCCCCGATGCCTTCGACAAGGCGGCGGATCTCGGCGAGGTCCGAGGGCATGTTGAACGTGCCGTACATCGGCCCAAGAATGTTGACGCGGGGGGCGGCACCCTCTTCGCGCTTCTTCTCGGGCGGCATACGGCCCTTGGTCATCCCGAACTCGGTAAAGATCCAGGTCATCGCGCGGTCCGCGGATTCCCATTGGTCTTCGTCGATGGTGCGCGGCAGGAACCGCTGGATATTGGTTCCCTGCGGTGTCACGCCACCACCGATCATCTCGGCGATAGAGCCTGTGACGACCACGGCTGGAAGGGCCGGATCAAGGACCTGCCAGGCGCGTTTCATCGCCTCTTCGGTACCTTCACCCATCTCGTCTTCGCTTAGCCCGGTTACCACGATCGGCAACTCATGCGGCGGCAGGCCGTCGGTATAGTGCAGCACACTGGTAACGGGCAGGTTTTCACATCCCACAGGTCCGTCGATGACAACCTGAAGGCCTTTGACAGCACAGAACGCATAGACAGCGCCCCAATACCCACCAGCCCGATCATGATCCATTACAAGCATCAGATCATCTCCTCGGCCTTGGCGGCGCGAGCCAGCTTGTCGAGCTTTTTCTGGTGCTGAGCCCGGTAATCGGGCCGCAGGTTCGGACTGCCTTCCCAGACACCGGCGGTGTCACCGTGGCCAACGCCTTCGAAAAAGGCGCGCATCTTATCCATTCGGTCCTTGCCAGCGATAGCGGCATTGACGACCTGGCCAAGGCTTCCGGCGCCTGCGGGGCCCATCAGCGGACGGGCCGAAATCAGGTTGGTGAAGTAAAGCGCGGGAATACCCAGCTCTTTGCCGCGCTGAACCACGGGTGTCGTCCCGATGGCCAGATCCGGCTTGATGCCTTCCATCGCCGACAGATCATCCTCGAGAGAGGCGCGATACTTGACCTTGACGCCCTTGGCCACAAGCCACTCTGCATCGGCGGCTGACCAAGGAGTTTTCGGGCAGGCTGTGCCGACATAGGGAACATTTGCGCCGCTTTCGATCAGCAGACGGGCGACCAGAAGTTCAGATCCTTCGTAGCCCGAAAGCGTGATCGTCCCATTGATCGGAACCGCTGATAGGGCACCCCGGATTGCGGGCAGGAAGGCGTTTTGCGCGGCCGCCACACGGTCGGCAGGCAGGCCAAAGGCCTCGCCGATCCCGGCCAGCCAAGCGGCAGTGCCATCATGCCCGACGGGGGCCGAACCTACGATTGGACGACCCGCCGCCTGAAACTCGCGCACTGACGCGGTATAGAACGGGTGGATCGCGGCAACGGCACCGCAATCAAGTGCGGCATAAAGCTCGCGCCATTCGCGGGTCGGAACAACCGGCCCGGCGGCAAGGCCAAGCGGGGCGAGCATGGCGCCGATCATCATCGGGTCAGCCGGGAACATTTCGCCCAGCAGGGAAACGGTTGGACGGTCGGACTTGCCGCCCTGCGGGGCAGCAACCGGACCGGCTTTGATCTCTTCACGGGCATAGGCCAGCATCGCACCGGCCAGCACATCCTTGGCCTCTGCGTGGGTCGGAATGCCAAAGCCGGGAACGTCGATGCCAACGATCCGAACGCCGTCAATCTCGCGTGGCAAAAGGCGAAGCGGTACGCCAGAGGCCGTTGGCACGCAAAGGTTGGTCACGACGATGGCGTCATACTTTGCCGGGTCGGCCAGATCGTGGACGCTTTCGCGGATGTCCTCGAACAGCTTGCCGGTGACAAGGGTTTCTGAATTGAACGGGACATAGCCCACAGACCGGCGGGCACCGTAGAAATGCGACACGAAGGTGAGGCCGTAAACGCAGCAGGCAGAGCCTGACAGAACCGTCGCCACCCGCTTCATCCGCAGGCCAACGCGCAAAGAGCCGAAGGCAGGGCACATGGACTGAGGCTGATCGTGGGGACCAGTCGGATAGTCGGCGGCATAGCGATCAAGGATCTCGGACTTGCCTGCCTTGCGTGCAGCGTCGGCCATCTCGCCTTTGGAATGGCAACCCATTCCATCAACCGGGGCAGTCGCCCCCTGAGCAGGAGCAACGGCAGCAGCTTCGGTCGCCGGCTTCACGACGACCTTTCCGTCGGCATCATAGCCGACTTCATAGCCTTCGCTCCCTGCACCGTCATGCATCGTAGCGCGCTCCAGCCTTCGAGTTCACGTTCAAAGGCGCCGAACGCAGAACGTCCTGGATCAGCCGACGCAACTGTTCGGGGCTTGCTTTCTTGACGACTTGGTTGGCTTCGCGGGCTTCGTCAGGCTCTTGATTACGCATCGTCATAGATCACCTCCAAAGACTCTTTCGGCTTGGCATACTTGCCGCGCATGTCTTCGTCGTTTGCGGGAACCAGTTGGTAGTCGCCGCCAGTATCCTTGGCATCGAAGAGGCCCAAGAGGCCGTCCTGATCCAGTGGCTTTGGGCGGACCGGCGGGGCGATGCCCACTGCCTCGGCCAGACCGGCGAACATCTCACCCCACTGGCTCTGCATGGTGCCAACGATCTGGTAGTTCGCTGACTTCTTGCGCAGATCATCGTCCTGCGGAATCGCTGCCAGAACCGGGATGTTGACCGCCTTTGCAAAGGCCTGCGCCTCACCCGTCCCGTCGTCCTTGTTGATGACAAGGCCAGCCACGCCAACATTGCCGCCCAGCTTGCGGAAGTATTCCACGGCCGAACAGACGTTGTTGGCGACATATAGGGACTGAAGGTCGTTCGACCCGACCAGGATCACCTTTTGCGCCATGTCGCGTGCGATGGGCAGACCAAAGCCGCCACAGACCACGTCGCCCAGAAAATCCAGAAGAACGTAGTCGAAATCCCAATCATGGAAGCCCAGCTTTTCCAGCAGCTCGAACCCGTGAATGATGCCACGTCCGCCACAGCCACGACCGACTTCCGGCCCGCCAAGCTCCATTGCAAAGACGCCGCCCCGCTTGAAGCAGACATCGCCAATCTTGACCTCTTCACCAGCGAGCTTCTTCTTGGAAGATGTCTCGATGATCGTGGGGCAGGCCTTGCCGCCAAACAGAAGGGACGTGGTGTCAGACTTGGGATCGCAGCCGATCAGCAGAACCCGCTTGCCCATCTCGGCCATCATGTGGCTGAGGTTGGCGAGGGTGAAAGACTTGCCGATGCCGCCCTTTCCATAGATGGCAATGATCTGGGTGTGCTTGGTGGGCTCGCCCTGCGGAACCTCGAGCGACGGCTCTTCGTTGGCTTCGTCACGCAGACGCTGGTCGAAGTCCTTCAGGTTCGGGATCTCGTCTTTCATTGTACGTCCTTCCAGTCGAGAATCATCTTGAGACAGCCCAGATCGGAAAAGGCGGTGTCATAGGCTTCCGCAGCTGCGGTTGCCGGGCGTTCGTGGGTGATAAGGTCATGCAGGGACAGCGCCCCACTCTCGACCAGAGCGCGGGTTGCCATCATGTCGTCTGCGGCCCATTCGGCGGCGATGCGAAAGCGCGCCTCTTTCATGAAGGCAGGCGGAAAGGCAAAACTAAGCGGTTCGGTGTAGAACCCGGCCAAGACGATCTCGCCACCTTTGGCCATGCGGCCGACAAGATCATTGAGCAGATCGGTACGGCCAGAGGCGTCGTAAATCGACAGGTAGTCGCGACGCGGATCGGCGTCGGGATGGACGACCTCGTAGCCATCGGCACCGGCAGCCCGCGTCGGATCAATTTCCCAAACCGTCGGCGCAGGCGCGCCAGCGGCAATTGTCAGCCGCGCAAGAAGCCGGCCCAGAACGCCGTGACCGATGATCAGGTCTGGAACAACCTTGCCCGGGCCTGCCATTGCGTGACGTGCCGTTGCGGCCAGCGCCAGTAATGCGCCCTCGGCTCCGAGACCGGGATCGATCCGGGTGACCCGGCTGGCCTTGGTGACAAGACGCGCAGCGGCACCGCCAAAAAGGCCATGAGCCCCGATGTAGCAGGATGCACCCGGCACAAAGACCCGCGTTCCAACACGAATACCGGTATCGGCACCCGCCTCAACAACCTCACCAGCTGACTCGTAGCCGGGAACCAGCGGATAGCCCATGCCAGGGAACGGAGGCATCTTGCCGGACCAGAAAAGCTTTTCGGTCCCGGTTGAGATGCCGGAATGAGTAATCTCAACGACGAGGTCCTCAGACGTGGGTTCCATCAAGGCAACATCGCCCAGGCCAACCCGACCGGGAGCGCTAAGGATGACTGCCTTGGTTTCCAATGAACTTCCCCTCATCGTATTTCGAAGTACGAGGCGCGACAGAGAGTCGCACGTCGCCCTTCATGTGTAAGTCTAGTCTGACAGTTGGCAGTGTCAATTGATTTAGACAGATAAAGTGTCAATCCAGCCTGACAGCTTCAACAACCGAGGTGATAAAGGGTCGGGGACTCGCATGAGCCTTGACCTGTTCAAAGCCCGCTGATCTCAAAAGAACCATGATTTCTTTGGCCGAACGGGCACGACCCGTTCGCATGGCCATACAGTAGAGAGCAAAGTAGGCGTCCCCTGCCCGTTCCGGTTTTGCACCACCGGTCATCGGTTCGGAAACGATGATTCGGCCGCCCAAGGGCAAAGCGGTGTAAACTGCGGACAACAATCGCCCAACTGTCACGTCGTTATGGTCATAAAGGACCCGGACGAGGCTGATGATATCGAATCCCTGCGGCAGCGCCTGATCCCGAAAAGATCCCGCCACAATCTCAAGAGACCGGTCGGGGCCAATCCCAGCGGCGGCAAGCGCGTCGAACCTCTGGCGCGCTTCGGGCACCACTGCGGGCAGGTCGAACAGGGTCAGCGCAATGTCGGGGTGGGCTTCGGCCACTGCGGCCAGAAACGCACCTGTCCCACCACCAACATCCATGAGCCGGTCAGCGTCCTTGAGATTGACCACTGCAAGGGTATCAGCCGCGACAAGCTTTTGACTGTCCGCCATCAACTCTGAGTAGCGTCGGGCTTGGTCGGGGTCGCTGGCAGCTCCGGCGCCAAAGACATACGGCCAGAAATCTGCAAGCTCGGTTTCGGTTTCACCACGGAAAAAGGCAACGGGATCGGACAGGTCCCGATACAGGACCTCATGATGACGGATCATCTCGGACAGGCCCGGAACACCTGCCAGTGCAGCCCCGCGTCGTGTCAGTCCGTATGAGCCGGATCTGCGCTGCTTGAGCAGACCGATGGCGACGCTCGCGCGCAGCAGGACATGCATTCGATGCAACGGGACCCGGGCACGGGATGCAAGGACCTCGGCGCTCGTATCGGCCTCCAGAAGCGTTGCTGGGATGTCGAACGAAACAAGCGCCTGAAGAATCTGGCTGTGACAGAACCCGGCAACAAGGTCGAACATGGCCTCGCCTTCGGCCCTGACAATGCGCCGGGTCAGTGGAAACCGGGCCGCCCAGGTCTGGAACCGCTCGGATGCTACAAGCCGGTTCATCCATCCGCCCGTCCGTTTGGAGGGGGTGGGAAGGGGTGAGGTTGCCGGAATATCAGTCATGAAATCAGTGGGCCTACTCACCCGGAACAGTCAGTCTGCGCCGGGCCGCAGCGGGCACCATGCGGTCGGCATAGGCCCGTACCATCTGGGCCAAAGCCGCCTCACCGGGACAGGCCGGGATCGAGGAAATCGCCCCTGCCAGGATGTCATCCAATCTTTGAACCGCGCCACGCACGCCAAGCAGGCTGACGGCATTGGGGCGCCCATGCAGTTCGTCCTGTCCGGCGGGTTTACCAAGCTCGCCTTCATCGCAAAGCGCGTCGCGCAGATCGTCGGCAACCTGAAAGGCCTCGCCGATTCTTGCACCCAACTCTTCCCAAGGTTCTTCATCTTGCCCGGCCGCAATGGCGCCCATCTGGGTCGCTGCGATGAACAAGGCTCCGGTCTTGGATTGATGGTAGGCGGACAGGTCGATCTCGCTTTCGCTTTCCCAACCCTGTCCGGCACAGATGCCAAAGGGCATCCCCGTCCGTCGTCCCAGAACCGAGATGAGGGCGATAGCTCGGGCTGGATCACTCACCCCCGCGCGTGCCAAAACCTCGAATCCCATCACGATCAGACTGTCACCGGTCAACAGGGCCAGAGGTTCAGAGAACGCGCGGTGCACGGCAGGCTTGCCCCGACGCAAGTCGGCATCGTCAAACATCGGCAGATCGTCGTGGACAAGGCTGGCACAGTGGATCAGCTCAAGCGCGACTGCTGCTGCATCCGTCAGCGCGGGCCGGTCATCGCCGCAAGCACGCGCGACCGAGACCAGGATCGTCGGCCTGATCCGTGCACCGCCGGGGGTGACCGCATAGCCCAGCGCTGCGGCGAGACGCGCAGGGGCAATGCCCTGTTGTCCCCGCGAAATGGCAGCCGACATGGCGGCCTCGATCCGTTCCGAAGTGGACATCGCATTCTCCCAACGACATGGTCTGTTCTCGCTGTCAGAAAATTTGGACACCGAATGTGTCAATCAGACTGGACACTTTTCATCTTCGAGTCAACAATCGACGAGAGGAGACCCATATGAAAAGCGACCAGAACGCTCAGCACCACGTCGCCATCGTCGGTGCGGGAATTGGCGGCCTTGCTGCCGCGTTGCGACTTGCCGCGTCTGGTTGCGCTGTCACAGTCGTTGAGGCGCAGGCCGCACCCGGCGGCAAGATGCGAACGATTCCAAGCGTTGCTGGCCCAGTCGATGCAGGTCCAACCGTTCTGACCATGCGTCCGGTGTTTGAGGCCCTCTTTGCCGCTGCCGGGGAACGGATGGAGGATCATCTAACGTTGACACCCCTACCGATTCTGGCCCGCCACTACTGGCAGGACGGGGCGAGCCTTGACCTGATGGCCGACCGGGATCAAAGCGCCGCGAATATTGCAGCCGCTTTCGGGTCCCGATCCGCGGCCGAGTTCAAGGCCTTTGCCAACCGGGCCGCCCGCCTGTTCGATGCCTTTGACGGGCCGATGATGCAGGCAGAGCGGCCATCACAATTGGAACTGGTCCGCAAAGTCGCCACGAACCCGGGCCTATTGCTCGATATGGCCCCGTGGAAAAGCCTGGCCGGACTCCTCAAGGGTGCGTTCAGCGACCCGCATCTGGCCCAGTTGTTCGGGCGCTATGCCACCTACGTCGGAGGCTCGCCCTACAGTGCGCCTGCCCTACTGTCGCTGATCGCAGACGCCGAGGCCCGAGGGGTCTGGGCGGTCGAAGGCGGTATGCACAAACTTGCCCAGACCCTCGAAACGTTGGCCAAGGCGCATGGAGCCGTGTTTCGCTACAGCACGAGGGTCCAACGGATCGAGATGCAAGGCGAGCGGGCGGCAGGGATCGCCACCACGTCTGGGCGCATTGCCGCAGATGCCGTCCTGTTCAATGGTGATCCGCGCGCATTGCATCGTGGCCTTTTGGGGGGCGCCGGCCGCCACGCGGTGCCCAGCGCAAGTGTAAACCCACGCAGCCTGTCCGCATGGGTCCATGCCTTTGCCGCGACACCCAATGGGCCGCCGCTTGCCTATCACACCGTGTTCTTCGGTAACGACCCGAGGGCCGAGTTTGACGCCCTGGCGCGAGGCGAACGCCCCACCGACGCTACCCTTTATGTCTGCGCCCAAGACCGGGCAGGACCGGTGCCTCCGACGGGGCCAGAACGCTTTGAAATCATCTTGAACGGTGCACCCATCGGAGGGGCATCACAACGCAATGCCTTGCGGGGACCGACAGCCGAATCCGAAAGGGACAACGCCCAATGTCAGACACAGATCTTCGACCGCCTCGCAACCTTCGGGCTGAGCTTCGATCCGCGGCCAACGTCGACAGCCCTGACGACGCCGGAGGGCTTCGCCCGCCTGTTCCCGGCCAGCGGCGGTTCCCTCTACGGGCGGAGCCCGCATGGGCTGACGGCGGGTTTGAAACGTCCACTGGCGCGCACGGCCGTTCCGGGCCTGTACCTGTGCGGGGGCGGGGCACATCCGGGGGCGGGGGTGCCGATGGCAACCCTCTCCGCGCGGCACGCGGCAGGGGCGATCTTGACGGACCTTGCTTTGCCCTCTCCGTCCCCCCGGATGGCTACGCCTGGTGGTATGTCGACGGGATCTCGGACGATGGGACGCGGGCCGTCTCGATCATCGGTTTCATAGGGTCGGTCTTTTCGCCCTGGTACAAATGGTCCGGTCGCAAGGACCCGGAGAACCACCTGTGTATCAACGTGGCGACCTACGGACCCGGTGGTCGCTTTGCCATGACGGACCGTGGCCGGTCAGCCCTGCGCCAAACGCAAGACACGTTCGAGGTCGGCCCCAGCAAGATGCATTGGACCGGCAAGGACCTTGTCATCGACATTGACGAGGTTAGTGGCCCGCCGATCATTTCACGGATGCGAGGGCGGATCACCCTCAAACCCAGGGCGGTGACCAATGTTGAACTGCCATTGACCCCGGATGGCGCCCATATCTGGCGCCCCTTTGCACCGATGGCCGATATCGACGTGGCCCTTGAGGCACCGGGTTGGCAATGGTCCGGTCACGGCTACTTTGACGCCAACTTCGGGACCCGCGCCCTAGAGGCGGATTTCCGGTTCTGGACCTGGGGACGCTATCCCCGCAGGGATGGGGCGATCTGCTTTTACGACGCGACCCGCCGGGACGGGTCCGAGCTTGAGACCGCCATCGCCTTTGATGCAACAGGTCAGGCAACCACAGTCACAGCCCCGCCCCGCACGGCGTTCAAAAGGTCGCTTTGGCAGGTCCGCCGCGAGACCCGGGCCGATCCGGGCCATATGCCCCGTCAGGTCCTGAACATGCTGGATGCGCCGTTCTATTCCCGCTCTGCCGTGAGCACCCGGATCGAGGGCGAGGATGTGACCGGCGTGCACGAGGCGCTGGACCTTAACCGGTTTCGGTCCCCCCTCCTCAAACCGATGCTCGCCGTTCGGGTACCACGGCGACCGAAGTGGATTTTTGCAGAGTAAGGTGGGTTTAAACCCACCTTACCGTCATTCCGCCGCCAGGTCGGTGACCTGCGCCATGTGCAGGCGCCAATAGGGGCCTTGGCGCATCAACAGCTCCGAATGACTGCCGATTTCGGCAATGGCGCCGTCGACCACGACAGCGATCCGGTCCGCAGACCGGATCGTGGCCAGCCTGTGGGCGATGACCAGCACCGTCCGACCCTCGGCCAGGTCCGCCAAAGCCGCCTGGATCTTGCGCTCGGTCTCGGTATCCAAGGCCGAGGTTGCCTCGTCCAGGATCAGGATTGGCGGGTTACGCAGGAAGATGCGGGCAATGGCGACACGCTGCTTTTGACCGCCCGACAGCTTTACCCCACGTTCGCCAATAACGGTGTCGAGGCCTTCGGGAAGACCCTCGAGCATCTCATCCAGGCGGGCGCGGTGGGCGGCGGCGAGGATCTCGTCCTCGCTCGCGCCCAGTCGGCCATAGGCAATGTTTTCACGTAGGGTGCCAGCAAACAGGAATACGTCCTGGCTGACGATACCGATCTGGCGGCGCAGGGAGGACACGGTGACATCGCGGATATCGTGACCATCGAGGGTGATCCGGCCCTCGACAACGTCATAAAACCGGGGGACAAGGGCAAGTAGTGTGCTTTTGCCCGCGCCGGACGGGCCAACGAAGGCAAGCGTTTCGCCGGCGCGGACGTTCAGGTCGATCCCCTTCAGGATCGGGCGACCAGAGGTGGCATAGGTGAACTGGACATCTTCAAACCCGATCTCGCCCCGGACGGCGTCCAGTTCGACGGCGCCTTCGGCATCGACGATCTCGGGCATAGTTGCGAGAAACTCGCTATAGCGGCGAAATCCGGCAATGCCCTTGGGATAGGTCTCGATCACTGCCGCGATCTTTTCCAACGGCTGGTAGAACACATTGATCAACAGCAAAAATCCGACAAAGCCTCCGACGGACAGACTGCCCTGGGTGACGAACCAGGTGCCCAGAACCAGAATGACGACCTGAACCACCCGCATACCAAGAAAGTTGATGGCCAGCGTCGCGGCCATGATCCGGTAGGCGTCGTGCTTGATTGACCGATATTGGGCGTTGTCCTTGGCGAAAAGGGCGCGTTCATGATCCTCGTTGGCAAAGGCGCGCACGACCCGGGCACCGCCCACGTTCTCTTCGATCCGCGCATTGAAGGCGCCGATCCTGCCAAACTGGTTTTGCCAGTTCAGCGTCATTTCCCCGCCATAGCGGATCACCAGCCACATGACCAAAGGCGCGATGGCGGCAGACACAGCGGCCAGTTGCGGGTGGACCATGAACATCAGGATTAACGCACCGACAAAGGTCATGATCGCCACGAACAGGTCCTCGGGTCCGTGGTGCGCCACCTCTCCGATCTCTTCGAGGTCCTTGGTCAGTCGGGCCACCAGATGCCCGGTCTTTTGTTCGTCAAAGTAACCCACCGACAGTTTTTGCAGGTGATCAAAGGCGCGGCGGCGCATCTCGGTCTCAATCGCGATGCCCAGGACGTGGCCCCAATAGGTGACCACAACCATCAAACCAGCCGTCACAAGGTAGACACCCAGCAAGCCGACAGAAGCCAGGATGATCAGCGACCAGTCACCCTGAGGAAGCAGGACATCGACGAAACCGGCCACCGCCAGAGGAAAGCCCAAGGCCAAAAGACCGGCCAGAACCGCACAGCCAAAGTCCAGAAGAAACAGCCGACGGTGCGGGGCATAATACGAAAAGAAGTCGCGCAACATCGGAGGCATCTTCCATTTGGGGGGTACCACGGGTCAAAACCAGAAAGGAGGCATTGAGTCTACCGTCATGAGACCGCCGTTCCACTGGTGGTGGCCCTCATTCTGCACGTAAGGTGGGTTTAAACCCACCTTACCCGAGTATGCCCTGATGATCCCCGTTTTTGATGGTCACAACGACTTCCTCCTCCGGCTGCTCGAAGCCCCTGACAAACGTGATGCGATCTGGAACAGCCCTGATGGGTCCGGCCATCTTGACCTTGCCCGCATGCGAAAGGGCGGCTTTGCCGGGGGCCTGTTCGCGATCTACATCCCGTCGCCGGCCGACGCCGACTTTGACGCGCTTGACGCTTGTATGGACCAGCCGCCCTACGATCTGCCCTTGCCCGACCCCGTTGATAGGGCAACTGCCCTGCCTATAGCCCTTTCGATGGCCGGGCACCTGAAGGCCCTCGCCCGGTCACAGCCTGAAACCCTCCGGCTTTGCCTTTCAGTGGCGGATATCGAGGGCTGCCTACACGACGGTACCATCGCCGCCGTCATGCATATGGAGGGGGCAGAGGCCATCAGTGCGGACCTCGATGGGCTTTACCTGTTTCATGACATGGGCCTTCGGTCACTGGGTCCGGTCTGGTCCCGGCCAACCGTGTTCGGGCACGGGGTTCCGTTTCGGTTTCCCGGATCACCCGATACCGGCCCGGGACTGACCGACGCGGGCAAGCGGCTTGTGCGGGCCTGCAATGACCTTGGGATCATGCTCGACCTGTCGCATCTGAACAGCAAGGGTTTTGATGACGTGGCGGCCCTGACGGATGCACCGCTGATCGCCACCCATTCAAACGCCCATGCCGTCACCCCATCGACCCGGAACCTGACGGACCGCCAGCTTGCCATGATCCGGGAGAGCAACGGGATGGTCGGACTGAACTTCGCGACAGTCTTCCTACGCTCTGATGGAAGGCAAGCGGCGGATTGTGGGTGGGATCCGATCCTGCGCCACCTGGACTACCTGATCACTGCGCTGGGCGAAGATCGGGTAGGGTTCGGTTCAGACTTTGACGGGGCGACCGTGCCGGATGTGATCCGCGATGCATCCGGTCTGCCGGCCCTTCTGCAAAGGCTCGGCCAGCACGGCTATGACGAAGCGCTGTTGACCAAGCTTGCCCATGCCAACTGGCTTGCCGCCCTCAAGCGCAGTTGGAAGCAATAAGGCACCTGTGGGAATAGGCCCCGAAAGGCGTTCAGGCCGAAGAAGCTGGGTCAGGTCGCATCCGCGACGAGGTCCCTAAAGACTGTCGACATCATGCTCGCCTCATGTTTCGTGCCCTTCAAGGGCCTCTGTTCACGCGCGAGGGTGGCCCATAACGGCGGAAATTAAAACGCAAAGGCGGGTGGACCCCGGAAACCGACGACGCCCTGCAAGGCCGCCGTCAGCTACCAAAAAAGATGCGAACCGGCGGTCGTTGCAGGGCTGAACGGGTCAAACCTCGATCTTGCTGGGTTCGATCGGCTTCTGGTCTGGGTTCAGGCGCGCGATCTCAAGGTTCAGCGCCCCAGCCACGGTGACCCACGTCAGATAAGGGACAAAGGCCAAGCCAGCCCAGAAATCGAACTGGAAATGGGTCCAGGTCGCACCGGCGACAGCAAGCCAGAGGCCGGCCATGATGGGCAAGGCCCCCCGTAGCCTGCGCAGACCAAAGAAGACTGGGGTCCAAAGCGTGTTAAGCGCGATCTGAAGAGCCCAGAAGGCCATCGCATATTGGCTCCCCTCAATCGGGGCGACGCGGGCGGCGGCAAATGAGATCAGGACGTAGATCGAGGTCCAGGCGACCGGAAAGACCCAGTTTGGTGGGGTCCAGGACGGTTTTCTCAGGGCCTTGTACCATGGCCCGGTTGGAAACATCGCGCCTGTTGTGCCCGCAGCAAAGCAGGTCGCCAGAAAGATGGTAAATAGGGTCGGATCCATCACAAGGGTCTCCTTTCGGGATGACCCGATAGGACCTAAGCCTGTTGGCCCTCCGTTCAAAGCCCATTGTCAGATCGGACCTCGCGGGCCTTGAGATCGGCCAGAACGTCCAACAAGGCGCGGGTCCTGCCCGGGCTTGGTTTCTCATGACCAGCCGCAGAAATCAGGTAGGCCGTTTCAGCAAGAGGTTTGGCATACAGGACCGCCGATCGCGGCATGATGGTCGAGGTCGCAGCCCGAACCGCTGCCTGTCCCATCCAGCCCACTTTTTGCAGCGTGCTGGTATGAGCTCTTTGCGTGATCGAATCGCAGCCTTGACGCCGCACCTCTGCCCCGATCCCTGCATAAATCAGGCGGGCGGCCCAAATTCCCATTCGCGAGGCGCGAGGCAGGGCGGCAATGCCCGCCTCAGAACGCAGGTAAAGCCGATCAGCCTCGAACAACAGCTTTGACGTCATGCGCAGAATTTCACGACGCGGTTGCGGGTCCGCAAGGAACGCGTCCGGGTCGATACCTGCATCGTCAAACCATTCGGTCGGCAGATAGAGGCGGCCTTCGCGCGCGTCTTCGCCCACATCGCGGGCGATATTGGTCAGTTGCATCGCCACGCCAAGATCGCAGGCCCGGGCAAGCGCATCGGGATCGCGAACCCGCATCAGCACACACATCATCGCCCCGACAGCGCTGGCCACCCGCGAGGAATACGCCCGCACGTCGGACAGGGTGGCATATCGCCGGACTTGGGCGTCCCAGGCCAACCCTTCCAAAAGGGCCTCGGGTAGAACGCGGGGCATATCGTATTGTTCGATCAGGGCTGCAAAGGCCCTATCTTCAGGCGCGTTCCTGGGGGTGCCTGCATAGGCCAGATCAAGCCGTTCTTGAAGCGCCAGAACGGCCGCAGCCTTTTGACTGCCTTCGTCAACCTCATCATCGGCGAGCCTGCAAAAGGCATAGAGCGCCAGCGACGGGTCACGCACCGACGCAGGCAAAAGGCGGGAGGCGGCATGAAAGGAAAGAGAGCCCGTGCGGATCACAGCCTCGCAATGGGCCAGATCCTCGGCCCGGATGCCGGTCGTCCTGGTCATTCCGCAGCCAGCCTCGGCGCCTTCGGCTCTTCCACCCAAGTGGGCGCATCGGGCACCATGCGGCCCAGAACCTTGGCGCTGGACACTACCCCGGGCAAACCTGCACCGGGATGCGTTCCAGCCCCGACCAGATAAAGCCCGCGGGCCTCTTCGCTGACATTGTGCGGACGGAACCAGGCAGATTGCAGAATGCGCGGCTCAATCGAAAAGCCACAACCATGTGGCGACAGATAGCGGTCGCGGAAATCTTCGGGAGTATAGATCATGGATGCCGAAAGGTGGTCCTGAAAGCCGGGGATGGTCTGTTCCAGAACGACAGCAACCTTGGCCTGATAGACCTTCGACATTTTCTGCCAGTCCACCGGGTTATCGTGTCCAAGGTGCGGAACCGGTGACAGGGCGTAGAATGTATCGTCCCCCTTTGGGGCAACGTTCGGGTCCGTGACAGAGGGCCGATGCAGATAAAGGCTCATGTCATCGGCGAGTTTGCCTTTGATGAAGATGTCGTTCAGCAGACCTTCATAGCGCGGCCCGCTCAGGATCGTGTGGTGACCAACGTCCTTCCACATTTCGGCCGTGCCCATCGTGCCGAAGTACCAGACAAACAGGCCCATCGACCAACGGGTCTTGTCCAGCTTCTTTGTCGTCCAACGTTTTCGGGGATGGTTCCTGAGAAGTCGGTCATAGGTAAATCCGGCGTCGGCGTTGGACACGACGAGCGGTGCAGCCAGCGTCGTTCCGTCGGTCAAACGAACGCCCTTGGCAGCGCCATTCTCGACCACGATCTCATCGACTTCGGTATTCAGGTGAACCTGTCCACCTTGCCGTTCGACAACACCCTTCATGGCATCGGCAATCGCTTGAACCCCGCCGATGGCGTAGTGAACGCCGTATTCCTTTTCGAGATGGCTGACGAGGGCGTAAATGGACGTCACATGCATCGGATCACCGCCAATGAACAGCGGGTGAAACGACAGCGCCATCTGCAACCGGGGGTCCTTGACCCGTGATTTGGCCAAACCAAAAATCGACTTGTCAGCCCGCAAGAGGGCAAATTCGGGGATCACCTTTCCGGTGCTCCAGAACTTGTGCATCGGCTTGTCTACCATGCCCTCGAATCCCACAACGAACCGTCGGGCCGAGTCCTTGAGAAACCTTTTGTACCCCTTTACGTCCCGCGGGCTCAGCCGTGCGACCTCTTCGACCATGCGGTCGGTGTCGCCGGTCGCGGCAAAAACGCTGCCATCGGGCCAGCGGATCTCGTAGAATGGGTCCAGCGGACGCAGGTCAACATCCTTGTGGAAGTCCTCGCCGCATTCTGACCAAAGCTCTTTAAAGACCTGGGGCACGGTTACAATGGTCGGACCCAGATCGAATCGATGGCCATTCTCGGTCACGGATGATCCGCGCCCACCGGCACGATCCAGACGGTCAATGACCGTAACTGCATATCCCTTGGCACCAAGCCGCATCGCTGCCGCCAATCCACCAAGGCCTGCACCAACGACGATGGCGTCATGTGGACGCGCGATAGGAAAGGGATGTGTCATCATGCCCAAACGATAGCGGTGTCAATCTAAGTTGACAATCTTAGAAATGGGCCGGGGTCCCATCCAAAGTTCGAACCACCTTGAATAGGTTGGCTGGACCGGGGTCGAGCCATAGCGGCCCGTGCATCAACGCCCAACAAAGAAAACACGGAATCTGCGCGACTGATCCTGCCGTCACGCGAATGAATTTGACCGGGACGCTAGTACCTTTCCAAAGCGGGAGCCATGTGTCAGGATAAGTTGACACTATTGGACTTTCTGACTCGTGACCCAAACCGTCAGCCTTTCGTTCTTTCGCTTTGCGGGCCTCGGCGCTCGCCTTTGGGCGTTGACCCAGATGGGGGCAGCACGGCTCCCTCTGGGCCGCACCCCGGACATCGGGTTCTGGAAGTTGTGTGGATCGGGCACCGGCGAAGGGTTTACCCCCGTTCCTAATACCGCCGTCTACGCGATCCTGGCCACATGGCCGGATGAGGCGACGGCGCGGGCGCGGGTTGCAGAGGCGAAGGTCTTTGCCGGTTACCGGACCAAAGCGGTCGAAGATTGGACGGTGTTCCTTACCCCAACGTCGTCACGCGGACATTGGGCCGGAAAGACGCCGTTCAAAGTCGGGACCCCCGCCACCAACGGCCCCCTCGCGGCATTGACCCGGGCCACGGTCCGGCCCTCGATCGCCACACGATTTTGGGGACGCGTGCCCGATATCTCTGCCATGATCGGCAAGGATACGAACGTCGCCTTCAAGATCGGAATCGGCGAGGTGCCCCTGTTGCACCAGGTCACCTTTTCCATCTGGCCATCCGAGGCCGCTATGGCCGCCTTTGCCCGGACCGGGCCACATGCCGAGGCGATCAAAGCCGTCCGCGAGGAAGGCTGGTTTCGCGAAGAACTTTATGCCCGCTTTGCCGTGCAGTCCGATATGGGCTCATGGGCCGGGCGCTCTCCACTTGATCGATTGAAAGACGCCGCATGAAACACCCCTTTCCCTTCTCAGCTATCGTCGGCCAGGCCGAAATGAAGCGGGCCATGATCCTTACCGCCATTGATCCCTCTATCGGGGGGGTTCTGGTCTTTGGGGATCGGGGAACCGGCAAATCCACAGCCGTGCGGGCACTTGCTGCACTTCTGCCCCCGATCACGGCCGTGAAGGGGTGTCCCATCAACTCGGAAACTCCGGCGGGCGTGCCCGAATGGGCCGGGATCACGACCAAGCAAACGCAGGAAATTGCGACACCTGTCGTGGACCTGCCCCTTGGTGTCACCGAGGACCGGGTGACCGGCGCGCTGGATATCGAACGGGCGCTGACCCGAGGGGAAAAGGCGTTCCAGCCCGGCCTTCTGGCACGCGCCAACCGAGGCTACCTTTATATCGACGAGGTCAACCTGCTGGAGGATCACATCGTCGACCTGCTGCTCGACGTGGCGCAGTCGGGAGAAAACGTTGTCGAACGCGAGGGCCTGTCGATCCGCCATCCGGCCCGCTTTGTGCTGGTCGGATCAGGCAACCCCGAAGAAGGGGAATTGCGGCCACAGCTGCTTGACCGCTTTGGACTGTCGGTCGAAGTGGCATCGCCCAAGGATATCGAGGAGCGGATTGAGGTCATTCGCCGCCGCGATGCCTACGAGACCGAGTACACGACCTTTATGCTGCGCTGGCAGGCCGAGGATGCAACGATCCGCGACCAGATCCTGCGATCGCGCCAGACCCTGAAGAAGCTGGGCACGACGGACGATTCCCTGCGCGACGTGGCCAAGTTGTGCATTGCCTTGGGGTCGGACGGCCTGCGGGGCGAGCTGACGTTGCTCAAGGCCGCGCGTGCCTATGCCGCATGGCGCGATGACACTGCACTGACCCGTGGCCATGTGCGCGACGTTGCGGCCATGGCCTTGCGCCATCGTCTGCGTCGCGATCCACTGGACGAAGCCGGAAGCGGCGCCCGCGTCGGGCGGATCGTGGAGGAGGTTCTTGGCTGACCTCTCTACCCCCTTTGGCCGGGCGACCACCGCCCTTGCCTTGCTGGCGATCGATCCAAAAGGGTTGGGCGGCATGGCGATCCGTGCCCGCTCGGGTCCGGTGCGCGATGCCCTGACAGATATGTTTGGCGCAATCCCGCTGCCCCGCACCCGGCTGCATCCGGCGGTGACGGATTCGGCGCTCTACGGTGGGCTGGATTTGCCAGCCACGCTATCGTCGGGCCATTTCGTGACGGAACGCGGCCTGCTGGCCGACCCGTCGGCCCTAGTGCTGGCCATGGCCGAACGGACGACATCAGAGCTGGCCGCCCGGTTGGCCCTGACCCTTGACGAAGGGCGCGAGCATTGCCTGATCGCCCTTGATGAGGGGTCCGAAGACGACGAAACCCTCCCCGCCGCGTTGGCCGAGCGGATGGCATTTGCCATTGACCTGAACGACGTGCCTCTGGGCGACGTCACCGGCTTTGGCCCCGACGCAGAAGAGTTGGAAGACGCTCGCGCCATGCTCGCAACGGTTCAGACCGGACCCGAGGATCTGGGGCGGATCGTTGGCCTTTGTGCCGATTTTGGCGTTGGCTCTGGTCGGGCTGCCTTGTTTGCCCTGCGCGCCGCACGGGCGATCGCCGCGCTTGAAGGACGGCCCGAGATTATGGATGAGGATATCGCAACCGGATGCGCCCTTGTCCTGTCGCACCGAGCCACCCAATTCCCCGCCCCGCAAGAGGACGAAACTGAAGAGCCGCCACCACCGTCCGACCCCGAGTCCGAAAGCGATGCACCCGACGATCAGGATCAGGACAGCCTTAAGTTGCCGGACGAACTGCTGCTTGAGGCTGTCCGCGCCCTTATCCCTGACGACCTGCTTGCAAGGATCGCAGCCCAAAAGGCGCGACGTGGCAAGGGCAGCGGGACCGGGGCCAAGAAGAAGGGCAACCGACGGGGCAGGCCCCTGCCCTCACGGCCCGGCCGGCTGGGAGATGGCGCACGGATCGACATCGTTGGCACCCTGCGGGCAGCGGCCCCTTGGCAGACCATCCGGGCTCAGGCCAGCCCCAAATCAGCGGGCCTATACATCCGCCCCTCGGACATACGGGTCAAACGCTACGAGGACCGGTCCGACCGGCTGTTGATCTTTGCGGTCGACGCTTCAGGCTCTGCCGCGCTGGCCCGACTGGCCGAGGCAAAGGGCGCGGTCGAATTGCTGTTGGCGCAGGCCTACGCCCGCCGCGATCATGTGGCACTTGTCGCGTTCCGGGGCACTTTCGCAGAGGTTCTTTTACCGCCGACACGCAGCCTTGTGCAAACCAAACGGCGTTTGGCCAGCCTGCCGGGAGGCGGCGGGACCCCGCTGGCCGCCGGCCTTCAGGCCGCGCTGCACATGGCCGATCAGGCCGGACGGCGCGGGCTGACACCGACCCTTGCCCTGCTGACCGATGGACGGGCCAACATTGCCCTAGACGGCACGGCGAACCGCCCGCTTGCTGCAGAAGACGCCCAGCGCGTTGCCCGTGGATTGCGCATGGCAGGGCTGGACGGTGTTGTCATCGACACCGGAAACCGGCCCGAAAAGGCGCTGGAAAGCCTCGCCCAGACGCTAGGCGCGGTCTACCTGCCCTTGCCCCGTGCCAATGCCGAACGGTTGTCGCAGGCCGTCTCTGACGTTTTGGGCTAGGCTGTGCGCTGGCCACAGGACGCCGAGGGCTGGCCCCTGCGCGAACATTCGCGCATGCAACTGCTGCGCCCCCACCGCTGGCACATTCAGGAGGCAGGGGAAGGCGAGACCCTGATCCTGATCCACGGAGCAGGCGGTGCCACCCAAAGCTGGAGGGGTCTGTTCCCTCTGCTTGCCCAATCCTATCACGTCGTATCCATCGACCTGCCCGGTCAGGGGCTGACCCAAGCCGGATCGCGCAGCCGCTATGGGCTGGATGCTATGGCTGAGGATGTGTTGGCCTTGATCCGTGACAACGGCTGGGCCCCCCGCGCCCTCATCGGCCATTCGGCTGGTGGTGCCATCGCCCTGCGCCTCGCCGAATTGGGTGCGGTCCCGGATGGCTGCGTGATCGGGCTGAACCCAGCCCTCAGCAACTTCAAAGGGGTCGCAGGCTGGTTGTTTCCCATGCTGGCTAAGGTTTTGGCCCTGAACCCGTTTTCGGCAAGCCTGTTTACGGCAGCAGCCACCGAATCCAGCGTGCGGAACCTGATCAAGGGGACAGGGTCAAAGCTTGATGAAGAGGGGATCACCCTTTACCGCAGGCTTGCCACCGACCGGACTCATGTGGATGCGACCCTTGCCATGATGGCGCAATGGTCGCTGGATGGACTGCTAAGCCGGCTTGGCGACATCCCTTGCCCGGTTCACCTGATCGTTGGGGCCAACGATCTGGCCGTGCCCCCAAAGACAAGCCGTGACGCCGCCCGCATCCTGCCCAATGCAACGGTTGTCGAACTGCCCGGCCTTGGGCATCTGGCCCACGAAGAGGACCCGGCCCAGATCGCGGACCTGATCCGCACGATCTTGCTGGGCTGAAATCCCGCGAAGACTGGTATGATACGTCCCGTCACCCTATCTCTGGCCTGCCTGAACATTGACAAGCGGCGCAGACTCAAGCCACTCGGTCCCCAATGCATCCGTCCCTTGTCCTGAAGAAGAAAGCACAGCATGGCCAATCACCTTTATCACGGCGATCTCCCCGATGGCCTGAACCTTGGGCCCATTGTCGCGATTGATTGCGAAACCATGGGGCTGAACCCCCACCGGGACCGGCTGTGCCTGATCCAGATGTCGGGCGGCGACGGTGACTGCCATCTTGTTCAGGTGGCCATCGGCCAGACCGAGGCGCCGAACCTTTGCGCTATGTTGACAGATCCGAACGTCCTCAAGCTGTTTCACTTTGGCCGGTTCGATATTGCAGCGCTTTACAATGCCTTCGGGGCGCTGGCTGCACCGGTATACTGCACCAAGATCGCGTCCAAACTTGTCCGGACCTTCACCGACCGGCACGGGCTGAAGTACCTTTTGAACGATCTCTGCGGCATCGACATCTCAAAGCATCAGCAACAAAGCGACTGGGGCGCTGAAACCCTGACATCAGCACAGCTTGACTATGCTGCATCCGATGTCCTGTTCCTACACAAGTTGCGTCTTGCGCTAGACGCAATGCTCGCCCGCGAAGGCCGCACTGAAATGGCGCAGGCCTGTTTCGAGTTCCTGCCTACCCGATCCAAGCTGGATCTGGCGGGTTGGCCTGAAATGGACATCTTCGCGCATTGATGGACAGGCAAGGGAACCTTTACTCTCATTTCGTGGCGGGGCTGAAAGTGCTTTTGCCGCTGGGTGCCCTTGCCCTTTTGTCGACCATGTTCCTTTTTGCCAACGGGCCGGAGCCAGACCCTGCGATCCCTTTCGCCGAGATCGAGGCGATTGCCATCGACCCAAGGATCGGCGATCCGCACTTTGCCGGGATTGCTGACGACGGCTCTGTCATTTCGATCAACGCCAACGAGATCAGGCCCGATCTTGGTCAGCGGGATTCATTCAGCGTCAGTACCATACGGGCGACCATCGACGCGACCGATGGAAGCCGGGTCGAGATTACAGCCGGACAAGGGCAGATCGAACCGCGTAGCAAGATCGCCCGTCTGACAGGCCTTGCCCGCGTCACAACTTCAAGCGGCTATGTCCTGGAGACCGCAGGCCTTGTCGCTGACCTCGACAGCGGAACCGTGACTTCGATGGGCGCGCTTGAAGCGCAGGCACCTTACGGAGAATTCAGTGCAGGCGGTCTCGTCCTTTCGACCTCCCAGTCGGGGGAGGGATCGCAGATGGTTTTCAATGGCGGTGTCCGCCTGCTATACCAGCCCCAACCATAAGGACCTATGACCGTGATGTTGCCTCGTCTGACCGCGCTTGCCCTTCTGGTGCTGATCCCGTTTCAGGCCGCTGCGCAAACCAACATCGCCTTGGGCGGAATCACCGCTGATCCCACCGCTCCGGTCGAGATTACGGCCGATCAGTTGACCGTCGATCAGGACAGCCGAAGTGCCACCTTCAGCGGCAGTGTTCTGATTGGGCAGGGAAGCCTGCGCGTTTCGGCCGAAACGGTCGAGGTTGTCTATGACGAAGTGACCGGCCAGATCGCAAGATTGACAGCATCGGGCGGCGTCACATTTGCCACCGAGACCGAGGCGGCCGAGGCCCAGAATGCCATCTACGACCTTGTTGCCGGAGAGTTGACGCTGACTGGCGATGTCCTTTTGACCCAAGGGAACAGCGCCCTGTCAGCCGAAAGCATGGTCGTGAACCTTCAGACAGGGACAGCCCGCATGGATGGCCGGGTCAGAACGGTGTTCGAGCAAGGGGCCAATTGATGGCCGACCAGAACACGATGCTTACAGTGCGCGAGGGCCAAGCGGGCCTAAGGGTCACCAACCTTTCCAAAAGCTATCGCAAGAGGCCGGTGATCCGCGACGTCAGCCTGTCGCTTGACCGAGGCGAAGTTGTCGCCCTGCTTGGCCCCAACGGGTCGGGCAAGACGACCTGCTTTTACGCCATCGCAGGGCTGGTTATGCCAGAAGGTGGCCAGGTTATGGTCGATGGCCGCGACGCGACTTTGCTACCGATGTATCGCAGGGCGCGGCTTGGTATTGGCTACCTGCCCCAGGAAATGTCGATCTTTCGCGGACTTTCTGTTGAAAACAACATCCTGTCGATTCTTGAGATTGCCGAACCAGATCACAGCACCCGGCGCGAGCGGCTGGAAGAACTGTTGTCCGAATTCGCCATCGAGCATCTGCGTCGCGCGCCCGCGCTTGCCCTGTCGGGCGGTGAACGGCGCCGGGTCGAGATTGCCCGATGCCTCGCCGCCGGGCCAAGGTATGTCCTGCTGGACGAACCATTCGCTGGCGTCGATCCAATCGCGGTTGGCGAAATCAGATCACTGGTATCCGACCTGAGCGACCGGGGCATTGGCGTGCTGATCACCGATCACAATGTGCGCGAGACCCTCGAAATCGTAGATCGCGCTTATATCCTGCACGACGGCAAGGTCCTGATGTCCGGCACCGCGGATGAGGTGATCCGCGATGAGAACGTGCGCAGGGTCTATCTGGGACAGACCTTTCGTGTGAACTGACTGTTGCCAAAAACAACCTGCACAGGATCATTGACAACTACGGGTCGTGTAAGGCGAAATGGAGGGGATGAGAGTCATTGGTCATCCTTGCCAAAAGAACCTGCCGGGCGTCTTTGTCCGATCTCCTAAAGCACTGACCGATTATACCAATTCATCAATTCCCATCGCTGCGACTCATCTGCGACCAAAGCAAATTGCTTTGCCGTCATGAATCCTTGCGACTAACTGAAGAGGAAACGAGATGCGCTACCAGATCAGCGGAAAGCAAATCGACATCGGTGAGGCCCTCCAAACCCACGTCAAGACAGAGTTGGGCGAAACGGTCGACAAATATGCCGGTCGGCCAACCGAAGCTTATGTCGTCTTTTCCCGTAGCGGGCATGAGTACGTCTGCGAAACGGTAGTGCACTTGTCCACGGGCCTGACGGCTCAGGCGACGGGCCGGGCCAATGAAATCTATGCTGCTTTCGATGCCGGGTGCGAAAAAATGGGCAAACAGCTGCGCCGCTACAAGCGACGGTTGAAGGACCACCACAAGGCCCGACCAGACCCGGTTGAACTTTCGGACGCAGGCTCGTATATCCTCGCCGCAACAGAGGACGAGGACGAGTCCGGGGCAGCCCCCGATAGCCCGATCATCGTTGCAGAGTTACAAGCAAAGATCCCCTCCCTGTCGGTGGGGGAAGCGGTGATGCAGATGGAATTGGCACACGCGCCGGTTCTTGTATTCCGCAATGAGAAGAGCAGCGAGATCAACGTCGTCTATAGGCGAGAAGACGGAAACATCGGCTGGATTGATCCAAGGGCAGCCGGCTAGCCGGGTGACAAGAGCAGACAGGACCTCGACGACATGCAACTGGCGGACATTCTCAAGGTCGACAGCGTAAAGCTTGTTGGCGCCACGAGCAGCAAGAAGCGCCTGTTTCACGACCTCGCAGACATGGCCGAGTCCATTTATGGCCTGAACCAGTCTACAGTTGTCGATGCCTTGATGGAACGTGAGGCCCTTGGGCCAACCGGTGTGGGACAGGGTGTTGCCCTGCCCCACGCGCGGCTTGCCAACATCGACGACGTCTGCGGGCTTTTCATACGGCTGGAACGTCCGCTTGATTTCGATTCGGTTGATCGTCAGCCTGTCGATCTTGTGTTTGCCCTTTTTGCACCGGCGGATGCAGGGGTGAATCACCTAAAGGCGCTTGCCCTGGTGTCCAGGACCCTGCGTGACGCCAATATCAGGGCCAAGCTGCGGGCCAACGACGATCCTGCAACATTGCACACGATCCTGACGGACACGACCGCTATACAGGCCGCCTGATCCCGGTTGTCGCCCAAGTCAGGTCCAGTTGCCAAATCCGAATACTTCGTAGTCCCTCGGGTATGCATCCCGGGCCGCACCCTCAAGTGACTGATCATAGATCCCTTCAAGGACAGACCTGTGGGGATCCGTCGAAGCGGTGAGTACTGGGGCATCGGGCCGGCCCACCTGCTCTGCCAGTCGGGCAATATCCTTCGCCAGCGTCTGTTCGCGAAGGATCATGTCAGGCGGGGCAAAACCTGCAAACCCCTGCAATAGGACCAGCTGGCTTGCCCATGCTGGATCAATGCGAAGGTGAGTCTGACCGTTCAGGTTCGCCTTCACAAAAGTCAAAAAGACGCCAAAGGCCGCGCGGTGCGCCGCGAGATCGTAGTCGTCCCCAATCGCCCCCTCTGGCAGTGGAAGCGCGAACGACCGGCGCAGGCTCTGGCGCATCTCTGTAAAGGCACCGGGTCCATCGACCGGAAGCATATGGTCACAGAAGGCCGCATGGGCGCGCGCCAGGGGATGGCGCAGAACGGTAAAGCTGCGATGCCCGGGATGTTGTGTCATCCAGGTTCGCAAGGTCTTGTTGGTGAACCTGTCCCGCACATCTGCTCCATCAAGGGCTACCAACCAATCAGCCACCGCCTTTTCCGGGCCAGAACGTACAGGCAGATACAGCAGCGGGGTTCTTGAGGCGGCAAGGTAGGTCGGGATAGCGGGTCCGCGTCTTGGCTCGAAATTCGGGGTTCGGGTCAGGTTGAACCGATCAAGTCGGGCGAGCGCGTCAACCATTTCGTCATAGTTGGCGACCTTAGAGTCGAGCGGTTCGGGGTTCTGTTTCTTGAGCTTTTTGTCGAGCCCTTCGATCCGGGCGGGAATGTCTAGCCAGGCCGCTAGTCCGTTCATGACCTCAAGGTCCTGGATGTCTTCGTAGTCGACATAGAACGCAGTCTGGCCAGAGCGTTGGAGCGCACCCATGATGCGCACCTGGAAGCCTTGCAAAGCGTCCAGATGGCGGGTGAACTCGGCGGCGTTGAACCGGACAGCCTGGGATTTGGCATGGGTGACATTGGTCAGTTTCCACTGGCCCGTCGCCGAGGCGATCTTGCGGCTGACATAGCTGTCGATCGGGTTCCGGGTCAGTACAATCTTGGCGCAGCGTTTGTCAGCGAGGCACTGATCCAGGACACGAGGATCGTGGTCATTGAAAAAGCGGAACCCGGCGATCACCCCCGGACGGCCCATGCTTTCGGCCTTGATGCGATCAAGCAGAATGGTTGGGTTGGCATCGCGCGACGACTGCGACACGCCAAGGATTTCGGTCTTGTCGGGATAGCCGATGAAATGGGGATTGAACGCCTCTCCAAGGCAGGACACCCCGTCAAAGGTATTCAGGTTCGATTCCAGGAAATTTGAACCTGTCCGCATTTCGGCAAACACGATGAAATAGTCGAACCGGGCCATGTTCTACTTTACCAGATAGGGTTTGCGGGGGGCAGGCGGCTGGTTCTTCAGCGGGGGGTCCACCGGAAAATCACCCATCAGATAGGGGTGCATCCCCTGGTTCTTGAGGTTTTGAAGGAACTGGCCAAAGCCTGCCAGATCAACCATGCGCGGCACCTCGGCAAGACGGCGGGGCCCCTTGGTGCCGATCTGGTCGACCACGCTCTGCAAAGCCTCCATCGGGCTTTCGATAAACTCTGCCATCGTCCAGATGCGAACCCGCGCTTTGGCATAGGGTGAGCGGAGGGCGCGCAGGTGTTCAGATTCGATCCGCTGCAGCTGCGCAGCCTCGGCCCGCAACTCCGCGAAATTGCGGTTCAACTGGAACAGCGGCACAGCCCATGCCCCCGATATGACCGAGATCTGGGCATTCGGGTCCTTAGCGATGTCCCAGCTGATGTCCTGCTGGTCCATCGGACCAAACTGAAAGCACTGCCGCTCGCCCCTGGTGTTCCAGATCAGGTTCGTCAGGAACATGCGGGGATTGGCGTCCCGCAGGGCCGCGCTGTCGGACATGGACCCGGTGAACGTGGTTTGTCCCGCCTCGAACATCACGCGATCGGGGGCGTAGAGATGTCCGTGAACCTTGGCGCCGGTCGCGCGCGAGAGCCATGCCTCAAAGTCCTCGAAAAGCTCGGTAAACCCCTCAAACACAGAATAGGGAGCAGCAGTTACGCCGTTTTCCCAGTTCTCATTGGGAAAACGGCGTTGCATGTATAGGCCGGTACGGCCCCGGGTCCGCCGTTCGACTGCCTTCGAAAACACCCGGTCGATCTTCCCCGGATTAGGCTCTGCCTCGGCCACGCTGCGTCCATCCGGGTTTAGGAACGCCTCATAAAGGCGATCCGCGTGGGGCCAGATCTTGCGGGCCACGAAACAGTCGGACCGGCGCAGCAACTGCAGGTGGTCGTCGTAGAAGATGTGCGGTTTGCCCTGAAAGTCGAATTTGCACAATGTCAGGGACCGGCTTTCGACATGCTGGGAATATAGCCTCGTCAAAGACTGAAAGTAGCTTTCGTCCGGTATCCAGACCTTGCGAAAATAGTCGTCGTAGATCTTGCGATCCGGGTCCTCAAGAATAGCCGAAAGCGTTCGACGGGTCAGGCACCACCATTGGGAGCCCATATGAGGCACAAGGCCGGGTGGGATCCTTCGGTGCATCTTGAAGCGGCGTTGAAGGCTGACGTAGCGGTCAAACAGACGCCGATGCCGTTTCCACGAAAACGGAAAGCGCAAGGTAAACCGTTCTTCCGACAGGCCGCCAACGGTCCAGGGAACGTCGGCCGTTGTCGCGCTTTCGATGAAGTCTGTCATCGGGCGGGCATCCAGATAACGCTTCAGCTCTTGCGGTGGCCGCAGTGGCAGGCAGGAACCAGAGGCGAGGTAGACGTGCCGGACCTGCGGAAATGTCCGAAGCATCAGCTCACTCGCCGCCTGACTGGCCGCCACAATGCCCCAGGTGCCCCATTCGCAGCGATGCCGGGTTGAAAACAACACGGTTGGAAGGTCAGCAAGGGATTCTACGAAGGCATCATAGGTCGCTCGCTCAACCGTCTTGTCCACGTGGACGACGACAGGGCAGTCGGCGGCAACCCAATGGCGGATTACCTGCTCTGCCCGGTCGAGCGCGGTGTGAACCAGCATCACGATCCCGACGGTCATGCCCAGTTACCCTTGGACATGAGTCCCAGAATCTCAAGCTGGCGCCAATTGATGTACTTCTCACTCCACTTGCACCAAAGATCGGGGTCGTCGATCAGGCCAGTCGCATAGGCCCTGTATTCATGGCTATTGGCGTAGTGCTGTTTGCGTGCCAGCTCCTCTTCTGCCTTCTTGCCGAAGGTATCGAGGAACTTGGTATGGAGAAGCACGCCCGAGGCCTTTTCGCCCCCCCACTCATCGTAGACGAGATTAAGGCCGCGCGGCAAAAGCATGTGGGTCGAGCTGACGTAGGTATAGTGTTTGTCCCATTTGACCAAGGGGATCTTGTTCAGCGCGGGCGCCCGCTCGGGTTCATCGGCAAAGAACTTGCGGGCCCGTGGTCCGCCCTGAATCCACAGGTTCCCGAAGCGACCATTTCGCGAGATGGTGTAGTTACCCGCATCGAACCAACACGCCAGATCCAGAGGATCAGCCCCACGCTCGTACCGCGCGTCTTCAACGCGGCCCTTGGGGTACATGTCCAAAAGCATTGCCCCGAATGACTTGATTGACGACGCGTCAAGCCAATCGGTCAACGCCCGAATGGGCCGGGTATCGCAAAAGGGGTAAACCAAAAGCTCATCAGGATCGACGACAAGGCACCAATGGTTGTGCCCATGGCGCATCTGCAGCCAGTTGATCCAGTCCACCCCGAAACGCGCCCGCTTATAGCTGCCTGTCGTGGTCCAGAGCGTCACGTCAGGCTGTTGGGCGAGGAACTCCCTGCCGCCATCGTCACTGTCGTTGTCGACCATGAAAAAGTGGCTGACCCCGATCCGGCGGTAGTAGTCCAGGAAATAGGGAAGGCGAACATTCTCGTTCCGGAAGGTGGAAAACACGAGGATGTCGTCGGGTTGCACTCCGGCAGAGTTGTCGGAGACAACACTGAGCTGACGCGCCTTGCGGCGCGCGCGGATGCGCCACCTCTTGCGCTGTAACCTCAGCCCATATGACTGGAAGAACCCCAAACACGTTTCCTCATCGCACCAGTGATCGGGCGGCCTTGGACCGGGATATCATGTCACGCTTAACACGGCCTTGAAATGATCGTCCCACTTGGGGGGGTCAAAGGCCGGTCCTGCGATAGATGCTCGTGGTCTTAGCGCCATTGCCTCAATCTTCTTGATCCATTGATAACAATCTGTTGGCGACAGGTAAACGGCATGCTGGCCGAGCACCTCGTGACAGATGGCAAGATCGCCACAAATCACTGGTACGCCCAGCGCCGCAGCCTCGATCAGCGGCAAGCCAAACCCCTCGCTAAGGGACGGGAACACCAGGGCCTGCGCACCCTGCAAGAGTGCGGCGACCCCTGCGTCGGACAGGCCGGGCAACTCGACGACCCCTTTGATCCCTTTGTCGAGGCGGGAAAAAACCTCGTCATTGCGCCAGCCCCTGTTGCCGCAGATGTACAAATTGGGCCGCTGGGGGCCCATCGCATCCCATGCATCCAAAAGCAGGGCGTGGTTCTTGCGCGGCTCAATCGTACCCAGGGCGACGAAATATGGTGTCAGCAGGTCCAGCCCGGCCGGTAAATCCGCAGGGTCCGGCTGAACCGGTGTGTGTCCCAGATGGAAGGCCAGAACCTTCGGGCGGGCCTCGGGGCCGATGTGGCGCAAAATATCCGCCCGGCTGGCCCGTGAGGGGCAGATCACCAGATCAGCGTGGCGGGCGACGCAGTCCAGCTTGACCGCGAACTGTTCTACTGTGCCGGCCCGCTGCATATCGGGCAGATCAAGGGGGATGGTATCGTGGATCATGACCGTAATCCGCGACCTTGGTACGGTGCGGATGGCCCGAAACATCCTGTCGGTGATATTGCTGTGTCCAACGTTGAGATAGGCCATCCCATCCGGCAGGCAGCGTTGCAGGAGGGTCGGCAATCTCAACCCCGTCGAACGCCCCACGGCAAGCGAACGGGCGAGGCTTTGCCCCGCCTGACGCCGATGATCCAAACGATAAGAGAGCCGGGACAAGAGGTCAGGTTGGCCCCAGCTGTCAGTCGTCGCGGCCTTGGTCACGGCGACGACACCTTGCCGATCCAACAAGAGGTAGCCCAAAGACGTTTTGACAAGACCCCAAAGTGGGAGCGGGTCCGCCGAAAGGGCCTGTGCATAGGCCAGTTCTACCCGGTCAACGCCGGTAAGGCCCCTCCCAGACCGCGATACAAGGCGAGAGAGATCGAGAAGTCGGGCAGAAGGCGTCGGTTCCGTCATCGGCCCTCAGGACATCGCCTATTGCGCGGCGTTTCGCATTGCCACCATGTCGTGCAGATACTGGCCAAACTCCTCGCAAAGTTCTGGGCGGGCCAGACCGAACGAAACAGTTGCTTGCAGGAAACCCGCCTTGGAACCACAGTCAAAACGCTCTCCCCGGAACCGATACCCAAAGACATTGTTCCCCTTAGCGGTCTCAGCGGCGATCGCGTCGGTCAGTTGCAATTCGCCACCTGCGCTCGGCTTGATCGAGTTGAGGTTCTTGAGAATATTTGGCGTCAGGATGTAACGACCGATGACAGCAAGGTTAGATGGAGCTTCGTGCACTGGCGGTTTTTCGACCATGCCTTTGATCTTGACGATGGACCCCATGTCCTCATCGATATCGAGGACACCGTAAGAAGACACCTTCGAGCCGGGGACCTCCATTGCGGCGACCATGCAGCCCCCGGTTTCGGCGTGCGCCTCAACCATCTGTTGCAAGCAGGGCTTTTCCGCGGCGATCACGTCATCAGGGAGCATGACGGCAAAAGGCTCATCACCGATCAGGCGGCGGGCACACCAGACTGCGTGGCCAAGGCCCAGCGCCTTGTGCTGGCGGATATAGGCAATCGCACCGCTATCCATGTTGGTCGTCTTGAGAATTTCGAGGAGCTCGTCCTTGCCATCCTTGCGCAGCTTGGATTCAAGCTCGGGGGCGAGGTCAAAGTAGTCTTCGAGGGCCGACTTGCCGCGGGCCGTCACAAAGATGAACTCCTTGATACCGGCGGCGCGGGCTTCATCAATGGCGTATTGGATCAGCGGCCGGTCCACTAAGGTCATGATTTCCTTTGGCACAGACTTTGTGGCTGGCAAGAAACGGGTTCCTAGTCCAGCGACCGGGAAAACCGCTTTTGTTACACGCTTCTTCATGACTTATCCTTCACAACCACTGTCAACGTTCTATCACCCTCGGGCCTGAACGGTACCACGCTTAGACAAAAAGAACTTGGCGAAATGACGGGAGAACGCCCTGATCTCTCTAATATCCCCCTTGGCTGAACTAATTAAAGTATATTTGGGGTATTTGACGAAAATTAGTCACGTCTTCGACTTCTGCTTGAAGCCTCGATGAGAAGTTCCAAAAGCGCATCACGCGCTGGTCTCTCTTTGAGGCCCCGAACAGTCCACCCCGCTGCAGCCAGTAGCCTTGCGGAGTAAAACGGATCGAATGCCTGCGTATCGTGGGACTGAAGACAAACAGGCTGGCATGATACCCCCCCGCGACAGCCGCCAGCGTTTTTCGATGGGCAGAGCGGCGCTGCCAAGGGCGGCACCCATAGATCACGTGCCCCTTGTGCGTCGTCGGCGTAAATTTCTGGAATGAAACGGCAGGTTGACCAAGCGGCGTTAGCCCAATCGGCTTGCGCGTCTGCCCATCCCGCCAACCTGCATCAAAAGTTGCAAGAATGCGGCCCACATCTTCTGGCCCGATCCGTCCCGCCACCATATGGCCCAGAAGCCGCTTTCGCTGCCGATCCCGCTCTGATTGCCGGATGGTGTCGTGATCCAACCCCGCACCATGTCGCAGGACAAAGGCGACGAGGCTTGCCCCGATCTCGAACAGGTCCAGCGGAACGCGGTCCCCTCTGCGGCGGCGGCTTGCCGCAAACCCGTGGTGGACCTGTGCCATCGGGACGATTGCGGTCAGACAATCTTTGGCCGCGAGGCGCATGTTGACGTCAGTTTCATCCAGGTAAAAGTGGTAGGCAGGGTCAAAGCCACCCAAATCGGCCAGGACTTGGCGGCGAAAGGCCATGTTGGTGCCCTCAGTCTTGATCGCACGTCCCCGCACCCCGCGACGCAGTGAGACTTGATCAGTGTCGACCTTCAACTCTTCCGCTGTGCCATCCGCAAAAGCCTCGCGGGCGCGCCATTGAAAGCTGATACCGTTGCGCCCCCGGACAAAGCCCCCTGCCGCTGCGACCTCTGGATCGGCAAAAGGGGCGGTCAGGGCAGCAAGCCAGGTCGGTTCGGGCACCGCATCGTCGTCAATGAACGCAACAACCTCGCCCGCTGCCTGTTCGATCCCAAGATTTCGAGCGATCGAGATATTGGGGACGTCACAGGACACCATCTTCACCCGATCGCCCCAACCAGCAGCCAAAGTCGCGGCAAGGCCTTCAGGATCGGCGACCACCACGATTTCAAAGTTGGGATGGATCAGCTGGCCCAGCCCCGTCAGACAAAGTGTCAGCGCCTCGGGCCGACCCCTACTCACGACGACGACGCTGACTGACGATGCGATCATGGCAGGGCGCGCACCAGCCTATCCGGCTAAGCTGGCTTGAGCGTGACGCCCGGAGCGAGGGCAATGAAGAACGGGTTTTCAAAACCTGACTTGCCGTAGGTCAGCGGGGTATGATCGTCAAACCGCACGACCTGACCACCGGCACCGGCAAGAACGGCATGGCCTGCCGCCGTATCCCATTCCATGGTCCGACCCAGGCGTGGATAGAGGTCAGCCTCACCGGTCGCGACCAGACAGAACTTCAACGACGATCCCGCGCTTGTCATGTCGCGGACGCCATATTTGGCGATGTAGTCATCGGTAGCCTGATCCCTGTGGGACTTTGACGCCACCACCATCAGTGCTGCATTGTCGGGCGATGCGCTGACCGAAATGGGAAAAGTCACGCCGACGGAGTCCTTTTCCAACTGTCCGGTCTCTTCTACGGACTGACCGACTGCGTTGGTATAAAACAGGCGTCCTTTCGCGGGCGCATAGACGAGACCCCGGATCGAGACCCCGTCGACGACATAGGCGATGTTGACGGTAAAGTCGCCCCGGCGCTGCACGAACTCTTTGGTGCCATCCAGAGGATCGACGATGAGGAACGTCGTTGCGGTCTGGCCATGACTGTCCGCCTGTTCTTCCGTCACAAGTGCAACATCAGGAAATGCGGAACGAAGACCGGCCGAGATCAGCGCATCGGCCGCCTCATCTGCTTCGGTAACCGGACTGGCATCGCCTTTGGACCTGACTTCGAAATCCGGGTCGGCATAAATCTCCATGATCCGGTCTCCTGCTTCCAATGCCAACCTGCGCATCGTTTCAGCCAGTGTGTCGAAATTCATGCCATTTCTCTTTCGAAGTTGGGACGTCTTGCGATTTTGTTGATCCAAAAGGACAAAGACCTTATGGTTGGCCCTCAAGCGATCGGCAAGGAATTCATGTTATTCCCAAGCCGGCACACGGGGCAATGAACCCGTCACAGGCAGAGCAAACAAGTCAGGATCAGGTTGATGTTTCAGGTCAGTCGTCGGAACACTCAGGCGCGAAGCGCCTTGTTTACGTTCGAGTTGATTTACCACAGCGTCGTCCGCAACGTCCGAAAGTCGCACCGCAATGCCGTGGCTGGCCTCCTTCTGAACATTTTGCAGACCATAATATTTGTGGCCATTTTTTACGTGATGTTCACGGTTCTTGGCATGCGGCAGAGTGCGCTGCGCGGCGATTTCATGCTCTACCTAATGAGCGGGATCTTTTTGTTTCTGGTGCATACCAAGACCGTCAGCGCTGTTGCCTCGGCTGAGGGGCCGACGTCGCCCATGATGCAGCACGCCCCACTAAACACGTTTGTGACGCTATGCGCCGCTGCGCTGGGCTCGTTATACCTTCAACTCTTGTCCCTGTTCGTTGTGCTGTTTGGCTACCATGTCCTGTTCACCCCCATCGTGATCGACGATCCGGTCGGGGCTATGGGGATGTTGTTGCTGGCGTGGTTCACCGGGGTTGGCGTTGGCGTGATCATCATGGCGATCAAGCCCTGGGCCCCAAATTTTGCCAATATCGCCACAACCATCTACTCACGGGCCAACATGGTCGCCAGCGGCAAGATGTTCGTGGCCAACACTCTGCCCGGCTACATGCTTGCGATGTTTGACTGGAACCCGCTCTTTCATGCCATCGATCAATGCCGCGGCTTTGTGTTCATCAACTACAATCCGCACTTCAGCTCGATCAGCTATCCTCTCTTCGTGGGAATCGCCCTGATCATGATCGGCCTGCTGGGTGAGTACTATACGCGTCGACATGCCTCTATCAGTTGGGGTGCGGCCCGCTAACCTTCGGGAAAGGGTGTGCGCTTGTTGCTGCAACTGCCCGGTATTCGGTACTTTGCCGATGGAACTGTCACAAATGCCGCCACCTGCCCGCCTGTTCTGGTTGCAGCCCCCCGGACCGCTCCCTATATAACCAGCGATCGACGCAGAGGCATGGTCCGAAACGTCGAACTTCCAGTTGCACGGGTGCCGGAACGGGTCCGTGCTCCTCAAACCGCCTGACGAGAGGGATTTGAAATATGGCCAAAGTCATCGGGATCGACCTCGGGACGACCAACTCCTGTATTGCCATCATGGATGGCTCCAAACCGCGCGTTATCGAAAACGCTGAAGGGGCACGGACCACGCCGTCCATCGTCGCCTTCACCGACGATGAGCGCCTTGTCGGCCAGCCCGCCAAACGGCAAGCCGTCACCAACCCAGAAAACACCATTTTCGCTGTTAAGCGCCTGATCGGCCGTCGCACTGACGACGCCGAAGTGGCCAAGGACAAGAAGCTGGTTCCCTACAACATCGTTGATGGTGGAAACGGCGATGCCTGGGTCGAATCGCGCGGTGAAAAGTATTCGCCCAGCCAGATCAGCGCCTTCATCCTGCAAAAGATGAAAGAGACTGCCGAGAGCTACCTTGGCGAAGAAGTCACTCAGGCCGTCATCACGGTGCCCGCCTACTTCAACGACGCCCAGCGTCAGGCCACCAAGGACGCTGGCAAGATTGCCGGTCTCGAAGTGCTGCGGATCATCAACGAGCCGACAGCCGCTGCGCTGGCCTACGGTCTGGACAAGAAAGAAAGCAAGACGATCGCGGTCTATGACCTTGGCGGCGGTACGTTCGACGTGACCATCCTCGAGATCGACGATGGCCTGTTTGAAGTCAAATCCACCAACGGCGACACCTTCCTGGGTGGCGAAGACTTTGACATGCGGATCGTTAACTACCTGGCTGACGAGTTCAAGAAAGAGCACGCGGTCGACCTGACCAAGGACAAGATGGCGCTTCAGCGTCTTAAGGAAGCGGCCGAAAAGGCTAAGATCGAGCTGTCGTCCTCGGCCCAGACCGAGATCAACCAGCCCTTCATCTCGATGGGTTCGAACGGCCAGCCGCTGCACATGGTCATGAAGCTGACCCGCGCCAAGCTGGAAAGCCTTGTCGGCGACCTGATCAAGAACTCGATCAACCCCTGCAAGGCCGCGCTGAAGGATGCCGGTCTGTCGGTGGGCGACATCGACGAAGTCGTCCTTGTGGGCGGCATGACGCGGATGCCCAAGGTCAAGGAAGAAGTCACCAAGTTCTTCGGCAAGGAACCGCATCAGGGTGTGAACCCTGACGAGGTTGTGGCCCTGGGCGCGGCCATCCAGGCCGGTGTTCTGCAGGGCGACGTCAAGGACGTAGTGCTGCTGGACGTCACGCCTCTGTCGCTGGGGATTGAAACCCTTGGGGGTGTCTTTACCCGCCTGATCGATCGCAACACGACGATCCCGACGAAGAAGTCGCAGATATTCTCGACTGCCGAAGACAACCAGAACGCCGTGACGATCCGGGTGTTCCAGGGCGAGCGTGAGATGGCCGCAGACAACAAGATGCTGGGCCAGTTCAACCTGGAAAACATTCCGCCCGCACCGCGCGGTCTGCCCCAGATCGAAGTGACCTTCGACATCGATGCCAACGGCATCGTTTCGGTGGCCGCCAAGGACAAGGGCACCGGCAAAGAGCAAACGATCACGATCCAGGCGTCCGGCGGTCTGTCGGATGACGAGATCGAAAAGATGGTGCGCGACGCCGAAGAGAACGCTGAGGCCGACAAGAGCCGCAAGGAACTGGTCGAGGCGAAGAACCACGCCGAAAGCCTCATCCATTCGACCGAGAAGTCGATGGAAGAGCATGCCGACAAGGTCGACCCCACGACGATCGAGGCGATCGAACTGGCCATTGCCGCACTCAAGGATGATCTTGAGGGCGAGAATGCCGGGAAGATCAAGTCGGGCGTTCAGAATGTCACCGAGGCGGCAATGAAGCTGGGCGAGGCTATCTACAAGGCTAGCCAGGACGAGGGTGATCAGGCCCAGCCAGCGGATTCGCGCGACGATGACGACATCGTGGATGCCGACTTCGAAGACCTCGATGACGAAAAGCGTGACCGCTAAGCGGACATAGAACCGAGAACATAGACCAGCCCGCCCCAAAGCGTGGCGGGCTGGTCTTTTCCGTTCTGCAAGGGGACGACCTCGCATGGCAAAACAGGACTACTATGACTTGCTCGGGGTCTCCAAAGGCGCAAGCGCCGACGAGATCAAGAAGGGCTATCGCCAGAAGGCGAAAGAATTTCACCCCGACCGCAATTCGGACAATCCGAATGCTGAAGCGCAATTCAAGGAAATCAACGAGGCTTATGACGTCCTGAAGGACGCGGACAAGAAGGCGGCATACGACCGCTATGGCCACGCCGCCTTTGAAGGCGGCATGGGCGGTGGCGGCGGGCGACCCGGCGGGGGTTTCCGCGGCCAAGCTGACTTTGCCTCGGCCTTCTCGGACGTGTTCGACGACCTTTTTGGCGACATGATGGGCGGCCGTGGTGGCGGTGGTCGCACGCGGGCCGCCCGCGGCAATGACCTTCGCTACAATCTGCGGATCACGCTGGAAGAGGCTTTTGCAGGAATGCAAAAGACCATCAACGTTCCAACGGCCGTGTCCTGCGGATCCTGCAGTGGGACGGGTGCCGAAGGCGGGTCCGAACCCCAGACCTGCCCGACCTGTTCGGGCATGGGCAAGGTGCGCGCCCAGCAAGGCTTTTTTACCGTCGAACGGACCTGCCCGACCTGCAATGGCATGGGCCAGACGATCAAGAACCCCTGCAAGTCCTGCCACGGCGCGGGCCGCGTTGAAAAGGACAGGTCACTGTCCGTCAACATCCCTGCCGGGGTTGAGACCGGGACACGTATCCGCCTGGCCGGCGAAGGCGAGGCTGGAATGCGCGGCGGGCCAACGGGCGACCTCTACATCTTTATTGAGGTCAAAGAACACGCCCTGTTCCAACGCGACGGGAATCATCTGTTCTGCCGGGTTCCTGTATCGATGACCTCGGCCGCGCTTGGCGGCGATATCGAGGTGCCAACGATCGACGGCGGCAAGTCCCGGGTCAAGATCCCGGAAGGTAGCCAATCAGGCCGCCAGATGCGCCTTCGCAGCAAGGGGATGCCCGCGATCCGTGGTAAGGAAGTGGGCGACATGTTCATCGAGCTTGCCGTTGAAACGCCGGTAAACCTGACCGCAAAGCAAAAAGAACTACTGCGCGAATTCGACAAGTTGAGCGTTGAGAACAATCCCCAGTCCGCCGGATTCTTTTCGGCTGTGAAGACCTTCTGGGACTCGATGAAGGGCTGATCGGGGCACGGCACCGTTTACGTTTGGGTAACCAAAGACGGGTAGGCATGGATCATGCCTGCCCGTTCTTCATTCGACGAAGCCATGTTGCCGTTCTTGGACGGCGACGGCGCACCTGTCGCCCCCCAGCCTATGGGCAAGGTTCCATCCTACATCGCAGATCATAGGCAACGGCTGCGTGACCGTTTCATGAAGGGCGGGGCAGCAGCGCTTCCAGATTACGAATTGCTCGAACTGGTACTTTTCCGCGCGATCCCTCGGCAGGATGTGAAACCCCTCGCCCGCCTGCTGATGGATCATTTTGGCGACTACAACCGGGTTCTGTCCGCCTCTCCCCACCAACTTGCCAAGGTAAAGGGTGTCGGCCCATCTGTCATAACCGAGATCAAGATTGTTGAAGCCGCCGCCCAGCGACTTGCTCGGGCCCGGGTGATGGCTCGGCATGTGATGTCCAGTTGGGAGGCCCTTCTGGACTACTGTCACACAATCATGGCGCACCGCGAGACTGAGCAGTTTCGCATCCTCTTTCTGGACCGCAAGAACGTCCTGATCGCAGACGAAGAACAGGCCCAGGGGACGGTCGATCACGTGCCCGTCTACCCCCGCGAGGTGGTAAAACGGGCGCTGGAATTGAACGCTTCGGCCCTGATCCTGGTACACAACCATCCCTCAGGTGATCCAACCCCTTCTCAGGCCGACATCGCGATGACACAACAGATCGAGGTTGCCGCACAGGCCCTGGGGCTCGTGGTGCACGACCACATAATCATTGGAAAATCACAGGAACTTAGCTTTCGTAGTCACGGCCTGCTTTGACCGTCAGTTGGCAGAGGCAACCCAAAGCTCGACCCGGCGGTTGGTGCGACGGCCCCAGACCGATGTGTCACACCCCATCGGCATGGCCTCTCCAAACCCGGCGGTGTTCAGGCCAACACCAGCAGGCAAGGTGCCCCCCAATGCCGCCAGAACGGCCGCCTTCACCGATACGGCCCTTTCGGCAGACAGGGCGCGGTTCGCCTCAGCGGGGCCATTGCCATCACTAAAGCCTACAAGAAGCAGGTTCTTGTCATTGTAGCGGCCATCGAGAATGGACTGCGCCAGAGATCTCACGTGCGCCAAGGAAGTCGGGTCCAGCCCGCTGGCACCTTCGGCAAACCGAAAGGTCAAAGACATTCGGTCATGATCATCCATCGCCCGAACCAGACGCCGCAACTCGCCCAATCCGACCTCCTGCCCGGACAACAGGATCGCAGCGGCCAGCCGCTCTCCCTGTTCGGCCAAGGGGATGCGCAGGGCCTCTTGGCCCGGCACACCGATCCGGCGCAGGATCCGTTGCGCATCGGCAGTGACAGTCCAGTTAAGAAAATCCTGCCCAAATGCGCCAAGACGGCGGACCGGAAGATACAGGAATAGCGGCATCGTCAGCGGATAGTCCCCGGTCCGCACCGCCATAAGCGTCGCCCTTGATTGCAATCCACACGAGCCGCTTTGTGGAAGAGCCGCCGCATCGCCGATCGCCTCGAAAGATGCGATTCCAAGCGCGCCGGGGTCGCTCATCACCGCATCGACGACGTCTGAGTCGGCATCGTGGCGGATGACACCGCTTGAGAATTCTTTGCCCGAAGGGGCCAGGACCTGCATTTCGAAAGCTTGGGCCAGACCGTCGTCGGGGGCCGTCAGATGCAAACGGACAGGCAGGTCGGGGCCCCCAAGTTCCAACCAATTGGCCACCTCTCCTGCAAAAGCTCGCGCAAGATCCTGCAACGTGATGTTAGAAACCATGACTTCCGGCGCAACGATCGGGACAAGGGCATCAAAAGCCAAAATGCGAACACGGCCCGGCAACTCCATGCGGCCCATTCCGGCATCCCGCACCAGTGTCACCTCGGCATCGGTAATCTCCCGGGCCGACATCACGATGTCAGCCTCCTGCCCAATCAGATCGGCAAACCCTGCTTCGGATGTCGTCAGTCGAAAGCCCATTCGGGCCAAAATCTGACCGTCATTCGTTTGCAGATCATAGTGAAACTGTCCCGCCCGCTCTTCTATGCGAGCGAAAAGCAGGCCCTTGTCGCGCGCATACCCTTCGACAAGCGCCGGCAGGATCAATTCGCCCAGACGATTGGTACCCGAAAACCGGATCAGCTCAACAAAGTTTTCCGGGTCAGGGCATGCCGCACCAGTGCAATCCACGATTCGGTAGTCCAACGTCACTTCGCCCTGCGGGGTATCAAGGCGGAGATAGGTTCCGTCAAAACCAAGGACCTCCCCTACTACGACGAGGCCACCATCGGGAACTTCAATACGGACGCTTTGCGCCAGAGCCGGGTGCCCACAAAGAAAGAGTGCGGCGAATATCGCCGCACTCTGCATGACTTTCAGGATCGGACAGAGTCGTCGGCGCATCATCTCGAGGCGAGTGTCAGACTCATCAACATGTTTTTCAACACCAGAAACTCGCCCACGGCCTCACAGCCCGGCATCGTCATGTTGAGATCCAGAGCAAAAGGTGCAGAGCCCGGCGAAACCTGAATGGATTGGGCCGAGATGGCACGACCACAGTTGGTCGGCGTGACCTGAGCCTCTACGCTGAGGTCCACCTGTCCGTCACGGCTGCTAAGACCAGAGGGATACGTGTATACTTCTGCGAGGAAGGGCGAATCTGCTTCAATTGCGCCCAACTGCGTCAGGAACCCGCCTTCGCCTGTCAGTGCGGCCATAGGATCGCGGGCCGCAGCGGCCCAGACGTGACCCTCTTCGGAAAATCCGGCCCCAAACTCAAGTGCGTGGATCCCCATGCTGGGTTCACCCTGCCATTGCAGGACAGCACGATCGTATTGAGAAAAATCGGGAACCGAGACAATGGCGGCAGCGCCGCCACCATCGGACATTTCCGCGATAAACACGGCCTCTTGCGACAGGACGGGCACGACCACGCTAGCCAGACCGTCGGAGTCGGTCAGAATGGTGAACATCATCCCTTGGTGATGAATAGTGCCCGACGTGTCGACTGAGCAGGGGGCATCAATGTAGAGATTGGCAGTCGCCGCAGGGCCTGCCTCGGCCATCATCGTCACCGTGCAATCCGCCCCATCCAACATTGAGAGGGCAGGCGCATCTGTCACCACGGCCTCAGGGTCAGCCGCAGCCAGCAGAACAGGGGCGTCGGGGCGGACAGGGACCGTGTCCATTGCAGGTAGGTCCAACACAGCGGACTGGGCAGACTCTGGCATCGTCAAAGCAGGGACCTCGGGAAGGGCTGCTGCTTCTATCTCTTGAGCGACCTGATCAAGGGCCCGATCGTCTACCATACGGGATGCAAGGGCATCGCCGTTTTGCATGACAAAGCCGATGGACATGGCTGTGGCAAAGGTTCCACCTGCCAGTAGGTACTTCCGTGCGCTTGACATCGCCGACTCCTGATCCGTCTGGGACTTGGAGACAATCTGTCATTTCATGTTGTTCGCTAAGGGACCCGATAGAGGAATCTCCGCGGCTAAAACATGTCAGGACAACGGCACAGAAGGGGTCAGATCAGGCCCGTCCACTAATTGTAGGCTTGAGCGGCCTAGAGCTGACGTTTTGTGCCCTAATCAGTGGCAACGCGCGGCGATGCCACGGGCCGCTTAGCCAGCGCGGGAAAATCGGCGCATTGTATGCAAATTTTGCATCAATCGACCCCAAACAAAGTCCGCAACCGTCAGCCTGGCCCTCAGGCCAGCCTGCCATGACAATGTTTGAA